>Ga0307375_10000182_pt1 | contig 85238 bp, 71 predicted proteins | sample TR1MG_FD_202531 | JGI IMG/M metagenome (GOLD analysis project Ga0307375, IMG submission 202531) | Soil microbial communities from Risofladan, Vaasa, Finland - TR-1 | ecosystem: Environmental > Terrestrial > Soil > Coastal area > Acid sulfate soil | place: Finland: Risofladan, Vaasa | collected... | reverse complement strand
CTGAAGAAGTCTATACTATCAAAGAACCCCGGAATGCAAAAGAACAAGATCTTGTTCGTATTACTGACATCGAAATTATCGATCCTTATGGCCTTTATGAAGTTGAAACTCGTAAGGGTGTAATTGTCGATATGGAAGTGAAACGTAATCGTGAAGATATCTTCCACATTCGTCTTGAAACTAAAGACGGGAGTCTTGGTAAGACATTGAAGTGTAAAAGAGAGTCTTTCTCTTTGAGAGATTCAAATTATCATATTCTTGCTCATATCAAGTGTTCACATTGTGAGTTTTAAGAATTAACATTTGAGATAAGATAAGGGCGGTAGTAGAAATATTACTGCCCTTCTTCATATCCCTACTAATCATTATTTTAAAGGAATATCGAAGCCAAAATAGGCCAAAACAGGTCAAATGGTTAACTATCTCAAAGCAAGTCACACAATCCTACTAAATTTTTATTTTATGCCAACAGAATTAAACTTTGATGCTTCGGCTGGTCAAATTTTGACTTACCAAACACCAGACGACAATCGTATAGCATTCGGCCAAATAATCAGAACAATTATAGATTTTACTACAACTGCCGATAAAACTCAACTATTTCGTGCAGTAATGGATGCAGACACAGGTGATATTAAAAATGAATATGATGTTGAATATGCAATGTTAAAGACTTTTATAGAAATTCTTAAAACTACTTGTAAATATTTAATAGTTGGATATATGTCCAATGGATATGCTAATATTGAAATGAAAGAAATAGTCAAAGGTGAGATTATAAATTCTTTTACATACAAATATAAAGTTAAAATTTGATGATGGCAACATTTGTGCATCCTATTTTCATTCCTAATGAAAATGCGATTCAAGATGAAAAGAATCTTTTAGCAACACTAAAAGATTTTCATATTGGTAAGATCGAGGATTTATATTTTATAAATAAAGGACTTATTTATGATACACTAGTAACTCTTGGAATACTAAATATTTATTTTGAAAGAATTAACTCTGATCAAATTAAAGAATTAGAGTTTGATTCTGTTTCAGGACTAGTGCTAAATGTGACTATAAAAGGTAAAAATTCAAAAGGGATTTTAAATTCAAAAACAATTTCAAATCTAATGGATTTAAAAATTACATTGAATATTGCAATAAAAGAAAAGTATATAGTAACTTTCATATTGATGGAAGAACATCTTACTAATTTAGTTCTGAGAAACAAATTAGCTAAGATTATAAATAAATGTGGAAAGTTTATTTCAATTCTTGATTTTAAAACGTTTAAATTTGTTTCACTAAGTAAAATACATAGAGAGCTTTCAAATGCAGGAATGTTATATAAATATTTTAAAGTTGCTAGAGAAGCAATAGATTTTAACACATATTATATTGATGAATACGGTGAATTGAAACTCATAAGGAATCCTTTAAATACAAATGTTGAAACAAAAGCTAGTATTGAACATGTTGACATTGATTATGTAGAACCTCCTAAGATTGAAAACGAGGAAAAAGATTGGATTGGAGATGCACTTGAAGCATTTAATGAAAGTGCACAAGATTTAAAAATTGAAGAGTTTGCAAAAGCTCACAATATTTCTGTTGAAGAAGTTAAAAAAAACTTAGAAATGCTTAAACACACAAATGATAAAGGAGAACCAATTGTTACAAATCATCAAGGAGAACCAATTATTGCTGATTATGTAACTAAGCCAATAGACTTTTCAAACAATATGAATGCCATAATGACAATTGCTTCAAATTTAAAGAAGTTTTTTAGTTCTGGAGAAATGTTTGAAAATATATTTGCACATATAGATGGAGATATAGTATTTGATACTTTGAATGGTTATACAGGAAGATATTTATATTTAACAAAATATATCAATAAACATTTTCTATCAAATACAAATGTTCGAGTGAACATAGATAGAAATAAAATACGTCTGTATATTGAAAATGATATTGAAGTTATAATAGACTATCATGTGCTTATACCTAATATTAAGTATGAACATATTAATATAAATTTGTTAGATGGCATTCAAAGTAGCAGTTAAAGCTTCTGCAAAAGATAGTAAATCTTCTAAAACAAGGAAGAATAGAATTCCTAAAGAAGAAAGGCCTAAACATTTATTGAGAGGTCGTATTAGATTTGAGAATGATGCATATCATGTTTATATAACTTATGATTATGACAATAAAATGAAAAATAAACTTGTAAAAGTAGCATGGCAATCTTTAGATTGTTCTACTGCCAAACTTGTTTATGTATTGCCAACAAATGATACATATCCTGCTTGGACTCCATATAATAGAAATCTTAAATCAAAAATAAATCATCCTGAAATTTATCATAAGTTTTGGGGAAAGTATCTTCTAAATATGATGGTTCATGGATATGTTAATAAAGACGAATTGTTTATAGTTACAACTGAAGTAGGCAAATAATGTTAGAAGTTCTTAAAGTATATCCGATGACGTTAAGAACTTTTGTTGCATATCTTAAATTTGCTAATGTAGATTTAATGGTCTTTTATAAAATGCCTTTTATTCAACAATTAGGTTATTTTATATATTTTCTTCATAAGCATGATATTGCAATAGAAGTTAATCATTATACAGCAATGGCATATTTTTCACAATTTCGTGAAAATCTTGCAAAAGGAACATTGGCAGAACATTTGATTATTTATAAGAAGGAATATGAGAAACAATATAAACTTGAAGATGAGTTCAAAAATTGTATAATTGAATCTTTTAAACGCATAGAATGTCCTTTTTAAATGTTAACTACACATCAAAATGAAGTAGCAGAACAAATTTTAACTAGTCTAAAGAGTTCAAAAGGCCCAAATGAAATTATTCTAAAAGGTTATGCTGGAACGGGTAAAACATTTCTTACCAAATATATAACTCAACATTTAGGAGTTCCTTATTATGTTACAGCTCCAATTCATAAAGCCGTAAGAGTTATATCAGCAGTGACTAATGCTAAAGGTCTTACAATGCATTCTTTTCACGGACTACGATTAAATATTAATCTTGAAGATTTTGATATTACTAATCCACAATATGATCCATTAGGTTTTCCAAAATATGAATCTTGTAAAGTTCTAATATGTGATGAAGCTTCGCAAAATCCTAAACAAATTTACAATCTTACACTTGCTATGGCTAAAAAACATGGATTTAAGGTTCTATATATTGGAGATCATGGACAATTACCACCTGTAAAGGAACGTCAAAGCAAAGTATTCGATATTAAAGATTCTTATACTTTGAATGAAATAATTCGACAAGAAGAAAATAATAATCTTTTAAAATTGTTTAAATATATTCGATCAGATCTTGATAATAATACTTCTGATGCTCTAAGGTATTTATTAAAACATACTGAGCAGATGGAAGGAAATACAGGTTATCGAGTTCTAAATACTGCGGATTATTCAAAAGCAATTGAAGATCAATTTACTAATGAGAATTTAAAAAATGCAAATCATATTCGTAACATTTCTTTTACAAATGGGAATGTAAATACTTGGAATACATATATTCGAGGACACATGTTGGGTAGAGATATTCCACTTGTTACAGATAAAGATTTATTTACTTCATATTGCACAATAGTTGATGAATTCAATGATGTGGTTATTTCTAATAGCACAGATTATGCAGTATATCAATTTAGAGATTATGTTGATGATTTTGGATTAAAAACATTCGCTGTTAATTTTATTGAACCGGGTGCAGTATTTCCTACAAAGACATTACAGATAGTTGACCATACTGATGAAAAAACTCTTAAATCATATAAGAATATACTTTTTCATTTATATAGAAATGCAATAACAAGCGATTCTACAAATAGAGGTAAAAATTGGAGAAAGTATTTTGCTTTCAAAGATATGCATCTTTGTATGATAGACATAACATTGTATTTTAATGGTGAAAAGATAAAGATAAAGAAAAGTATAGATTATGCCTATGGCTTAACTGCTCATAAAGCTCAAGGTTCTACTTACAAACATGTATCTGTAGATCTTCAAGATATAATCTATTATTATAAAAATGGAAAATATAATTCTTATACAGATGTTTCTCTTAGAAATAAACTTTTATATGTTGCTTTGAGTAGAGCACAAGAATCAGCAATCATTAGATATTTAGTGAAATGATAATTGAAAGTTGTGATAAGTGTGATTTATGCTTAACAAATCTATTTAGACCTGTTAAACCTCATATGGCTTCCTTTAAAACAATATTTATGATTACTGATTTTCCTTATAATTCAGATCGAACTAAAAACGAATTGATGAAAGGAAATAATCCTAGCAATCGAATGTTATTGAAAGCCATAAATGATCATTCTTTAAATAATCATGTTTATATTACTTCTTCAATAAAATGTAAACCTAGAGATTCTTTCTTGCAAATTGCTGCTGAGAAATGTAGACCTTATTTGTTAGATGAGATTGTATTATACAAACCTAAAGTGATTATACTATTTGGTGATAATTCTATAAAACAATTTATAAAAGTTGCTCCATATAAATTATATTTTACAAGTAAGAATATTGGAAATACAACTTTTATATTTCTTCCTTCGTTAAATAAGATACGACTTAAAACTGAATATAGGAAAAAGTTTACTATAACTTTAACATTTGTAGAAAGCATTTTAAAGAAGTATTATCCATATTACAAATGAACAATGTTCCATATTTTTATGACTTGGAAGTAGCACCTAATTTATTTACTGCTACGTTTATAAAGAATCAAGGGATTTCTATAATTCGTGCTTATGAAAAAGTATCAATAAAGCTAAAAAATAAGAATCTTACACTTGATGATTTAGCAAAATATTCTCAATTAAAGAAAGAGTTACTTAAGATATTAAATCCAATTATATTTGTTATAAGACTAGATAAACTAGATGATCTAGAAATATTATATGACTTCATAAGTCGTCATAAAATAATAGTAGGTTTCAATAGTAATCATTATGATAAGAATATATTAGACTATATTTATTACATGTTTAATAAACTTAAAAATGGTTATGATCGTAAAACTAATCAACACATAGTTTCACTGATTTATAATCTCAGTGCTGATTGCATAGATTTTGGTGAAGGATTTTATAATGTATTTAGAACTAATTATGTTGATAAATATTACAAATCTCCTTTTACTGATTGGGATATACAAAAGATATTAAGATTAGATAAGATATTTGTTTCATTGAAACAGATTGCTATTATACTTAAATGGTATCGAGTTCAAGATCTACCTTATGGCCCACATGAAATGTTACAATTGGCAGATGTTAAAAATTATAGAGACGATCCTTTAATCGTTAAAATTCTCGATTATAATATGAATGATGTTCTTATAACTATGCTTCTATTTCATACTAAGATAGATGAAATACATTTACGTGAAAATGTATCGAAGATATATCATGTTCCAGTTTATAATGAATCTAGAAGTAGTATGGCTAACAAACTATTTGCTAAATTCTACACTGACGCTACTGGTATAACTAAGAGAGAACTAGGACAATTAAGAACAATACGACATAAAGTTAAATTTATAGATATTATTGATGATAAAATTAGTTTTCAAACTGATTACTTTAAGAAACTTTTAAGTGAATTAAAATCATACGAATATAATATTGGAGATAAATTCTCACGAACTGTTATCTTTAATAATAAAAAATATAAGCTTGCTAAAGGAGGATTGCATTCAGATGATGAACCAAATGTATATCTTTCAAATGATAAGTTTTTATATATTGACGCAGACGTAACAAGTTTCTATCCTAGAATTATTATAAATGGTAAATTTGTTCCAGCACATTTAGTTGTTGAAGCATTTATTGCTATTCTTGAAATGATTCTTAATAAACGTGTTAGTTCAAAAGCTATCACTAAAAAGATTAAGAAACTTCTTCATATAGAAACAAGTGAAGATATTATAAATCAACTTAGAAATGCTTTGCCTAAGTATGAGACTGAAATGGAAGCATTGAAGATTGTTGTTAATGCTATATTCGGTAAGATGGGAGAAGAGAATAGTCCTCTTTATGATTTAAAAGCAATGTATTCGACAACTATAAACGGTCAATTGTATCTATTTGAACTTATTGAAAGTTTGGCAATAAAAGGTTTTCAAAATATCAGTGCCAATACTGATGGAGTAATTACAAAAGTTCCAGTTGAAAGATATAATGAATTTGTTGAAATTTGTAAGGCTTGGGAAAAGAAGTTTAACTTCTCTTTAGAATATACAAAGTATTCTAAATATGTATGTTATTCTGTTAATAATTATATTGCGATTAAAGATTTTAAAGATAGAGAAATAACTGAAGACGATATTAAAAAGAAAGGTCTATTTCTAACAGACTTATCTGTTGAGAAAGGTTATTTTGCACCAGTCATATCTAAAGCATTGTTTGAATATTATGCAAATGATATTCCAATTGAACAAACGTTATATACTAATACAGATATTTATGATTTTTGCATAAGTCAAAAGTCTAAAGAATCTTTTAACAATGTATTGCTTTCTATCAATCCTGATGATCAAGGTTATTTAGAAGAATTGCTACAAAAGAATGTGAGATTTTATATTTCAAATATTACAAATTCAAATATTGTAAAACGATATAAAAATCCTAAACCTAATAAAAAAGGTGTAGTAGTTAAACAAGTTTCGATTATAAGTAAAAGAAATCTTCAAATATTTAATGACTATTACGAAGTTGATAAATTTGATGATTATGGTGTTAATTACAATTTTTATTATAATGAGTGTATGAAAGTAATAAGTGCTATCGATTTTAATCGAAATACTCTATTTTCACAATAAAGTTCCCTGTAGGAAAGAAGGATTTAATTTTATTTAAAATGAAACTAACGAATGAAGATGCTTTAAAAACATCGAGAATGCTTGTTGCAATAAATAAGTTCAAAGAATGTAAAGGAATTGGAACATTTAAGCATCCTCCTAGATTTGGAAAAACTTATGAAACAATACTTCTTTTAAAAACAATAAGAGGTAGTAAGAATTATGAAGTTGCTCCTATAAAATCTATGTTAATCGTAGTTCCGGGACAAATTGTTAAATCACAATGGGAAAAAGAAATAGAAGACTATTTTCCAGATGCGGATAATATATTTGTTAGAACTATAGATTCTATAACTTACGAATTGATAGACAGTATACCTTTTTATATAAGTGTTTTTGATGAAATTCATAAATATATGGCTGATACATACTATGAAAAGGTAAACAATATTCAGACCATATTTAAACTTGGGCTTACTGGAACTCTTCCAGATAAAGAAAAGTATAAAAATAGGATGAATCAATTTTGTCCAGTAATAGATGAAATAAGTGAAGACGAAGCAATTTTAAAGAATTGGATATCTAAATATAAAGAATATAATGTTGCTTTGAAACTTAATGAGAATGATAAATTGCTATACATGCAATATTCAAGTAAGATAACTGACCTTATGAAAAAATATAGTCATGATTATCAAAGATTTCTAAATGGAACTGAAAATGTATTTGAAGGTGATCTTGATTTGATACTATCTTGTTTATCTGGAAAAAAGATATTTGGACAAGATATAAAAGCTTTTGCAATTAGAAATGCTATTGCAAGAATTCATGGATGGAATGTTGATTTAAATCTCTTTGATCCTAAATTAAGAGAAATACATGATATGTATAATCCTGATGCTATATTTCATGATGCAAAAGTATTAAGAAATATGGTAACATTAAGAACTGCTATTTTAAGCAATAATGTCGAAAAACTAAAAGCTGTAATAGAATTGGCTAAATTAGACTTAGGTAAAACTTTAATATTTAATGATTCTACAGACTTTGCTAATAAAATTGGTGAGTCTTTAGATAGATCTTTAGTATATCATTCTTATATCAAAGCTATTCCAATTAAAGGATATGATGGGAATTTCATTAAGATGAAATCTAAAGATGAAATCAAATTATTTGGTAAAAAGGCTTTAAAAGACATGATACCAAAGTTACTTGAAACTCAAATAGATTATCTTGTCACAGCCAAAGCACTAGATGAAGGCTTTAATGCTCCATCAATCAGCACTGTAATTATTACTGCTGGATCTTTATCTCCATCTAAACACACTCAAAGATCAGCAAGAGGTAAGACTATTAACTTTGATAATCCTGATAAAAGAGTTACAATCATAAATTTGTATTTTGATGATTTTATTCTACCAGATGGAACACTTGTATCTAGTAGAGATAAAGAAAAACTTAAAAGGAGACAAACTTTGGTTAATAGTCCAATAGAATGTAAGTCCGTTGAAGAGTTCAAAATTCTCTATTTTCAATTCGATTGCCAAACTGAATAATTTTGAAATTGAGATAAAAGATTTTTGACCAAAAAAATTCAACATTATATATGAGGAATCAAATTTTTATTACATTTGTGTATGGCAGAATCCGAAGAAAGATCAAAAGATGAATCTGAAGATACGATAGAATCTTTAGAATTAAAGAAGGAAACAACTTCTTTACAATTGATGCAAACTCAAACTGATAAATTTAAAGCACAATTTGAACTTGCTAAAACTCAGATTGAAATTGCTAAAGAATTTGTAGAAATTGTAATGAATAGTTCTTATAGATCTAAGTTTGAAGATTTAGTTGATGGTAAAAGAGTTGTTAATCCAAGTGATATTGTTAGTTGTATTCTATTAGGTTTTGAATTAGGTTTGCAACCTATCTCTTCATTAAACTATGGTAGAGCTTTAAATGGAAATGCTTATATCTCTATAAAAAGAGGAAGAACTCTTGGATTAGATGATACTGCTGCTATGCAGAATATCCATGTATGGACTAAAGGTGATAAAATTGTAGTGTATACAGGAATTCATATAGTTAATAAAGTTTTAATTGAAGCGGGAGTAGTTGTTAATATTCTTGAAGATGCTATTCCAATATACAAATATAAAAATGCTAGTTCAGGAGAAACATTTGAAACTCTTCCAGAGAAATCAATACTTATTTCTAATGATATAAATGTTGAATTTCTTAAAAAGAAACTTGCAGAAGGTTATATTCCAATAACAAGAACACTATTTGATAAAAGAACTACTGTAAAATTAACTAGACGTAATACTGGACAAGAGGTTCAAATAACTTATACTTTGCGACAAGCAATAAACGCAAGATTATATAAAGGTGTTACAGATGATGGTGAAAAAGTAGATGGTAAGGACAATTGGAATAATCATCCTGAAACTCATCTACGAAATAGAACCTTAATGATAGCTGGAAGAATTATTGCAGCAGATAAATTAAACAATATTTATAATGAAGATGAAGCACGTGAGATTATAGATCTCAATACAAATGATTATTCTGTTAAATAATTTACTTTTCTTTTTAAACTTTTAAAAAACTAAACAAAATGGAATTCAATTTAAACGGACTAAAAGCTGCTGATCACAATGTTAAGCCACAATCTTCAGATAAGGCTGAACTCATCTTGCTTCCTACCGTAAACAAATTTCAAATCTCTCCTAAGGCCGCTGAACTTCTAGGTCTTGCAAGTGGTGATAATATCACTTTCATTGAGCAAGATGAAGAAGCTTCTCTTGAAGGTCACTTCTTTGTTACTAAGGGTTTTGGCAAGAAACTTGCTAAACTTGCTTCAAATACCGATTCTGCTCAATCTCCTCTTACTTTCTCATGGGCAGGTATTTATGGTCGTATTCTCACAGGTGATCCAATGTCTGCAACTCTTACTATGGAAGCCCTTGAAGAAAAAGGTCTTTTGGTATCGAGAGAAACCGCTTCTTATACAAAGAAGACTGGTGTTACTACCGGTGGTAAGAAGGCTTACAGTGCTGCTTATAAAGTTGCTTTTGATCTTGAAGAAGCTGGAACTGTTCAGCTTGATGGTATGGAAGAAGCTCAGGTTATTTATGCTCTCACCAACCCTCAGAAGGTTGAGTATACTGCTCGTGATCGTAAGGAAGCAGAAGATGCTGAAGACAATGTTCCAGCAGATGATTTGCAAATGGGTGAAACTGAAGCATAATCAACTTCAAATATTACAATTAAGGTAGTTGAATAACTACCTTATTTTTTTACTTTTTTTCATTAAATTATTTATCACTATGAAGATTAACACGACAAAAGATGTTGCAAAAAGGAAATTGTTTCTTCCAGAAGAAAAAACTAATTTCATTCCTTTGGCTATGCTTGAATCAGTAACGGTTGTTGAAACCGAAATGCCTATTGCTGATGATAAGGGAGTTCCTTCGACATACGAATATGCTGGTTTTATGCTTCCAAGTCTGCAATTTACTTTTAAACAAGTATTTGTAGAAGAAGATGCTCCTGAAAGATATCTTCAACACGTTGAAAAGCCAATGGCTTTGAAGAATAAAGATGGTGAATTGGTAGATGATAAGACTATCGAAGGCGTTATTCAAGGTTCTTTTGACAGAATCCGTCACATTTATGAGGATGGATTTAAGAAGTCTCCTAATTACAAAGCTATTGATTGGAGTAAACTTCCTGAACTGAAAGAAAAGGCAGATATTCAAGAAAGACTCGAATCATACAAAGCTTTCTATGAATTTATCGCTGATGCTTTTAATAAAGGTAAGGTGATTGGTGTTGCAGGAAATGCTAATTCAACTCAGCTTCCTGTATTTATGGCTACTCCTACTAAACATGTATATGTTTGGTTGAAGGTAATTGCTCATATGCCTGATATGGCTTATCTTTGTTTACCTACTTATATTGGTAGAGGTTTTATTGAGCCATTTTCTGAAAAGTATCCTAAGCCTACAATTTATTTTGAAGGTAAGGAAACTTATGTTTTATCAAAAGGTAAGGCAAAGTCTGCTAATGCAGATGGAGGTGCTGCTGCAAATCTGGATTCAGATGAATCAGAAATGTCTCCTGATCTACAGAAATTGATCAACGGATAAGTAAACCTTTAACGTAAATTTGAATGAGAGGATGAAGAAATTCATCCTCTTTTTTTATGTATGAAATTTAAAACTTCTAGAGGACTTAAAGATTATATTTTAAATGAGTTAGATCAAGTTGAGATATTTGCTAAATTTCTTCAAATTTCTGCAGAATCTATTGAAGATTGCATTAGCAATTCAAGTAAGAAGATACAGAATCCTTTAAGAAATGATAACGATCCATCTCTTGGTTTTAAATATTCTAATTCATATAAGATTCCTAGATTAAGGATGCATGATTTTGCTAATTCAACTTATTCGGGAGATTGTTTTTATATAGTAGGATACATGCTTGGATTAAATTCTAATAATCCAGATCACTTTGTAACCATATGTAAGACTATCATAAAAGCAATGACTGAAAAAGGGGCTTCTACTAGCATAAAAGTTTTTGAGACTCATGAAAAGAAGCCATCTGATATAAGTAGAATTGAACCATCATTCAGAGAAGTGAATAAAGAAGATATGCGATATTTTTCTAAATTTGGATTTACAAAGGAAGAAGTTGAAATCGATTTTCCTCCTGCACAATATGTGACAATGTATAATTCAGAAGTAGTTATAGAAGAATATGTTTATAGAGTTAAAGATCCATGTTATGTTATAAAACTTGATTCTGTAGGTGGTATACCTAGATATAAATTATATTTTCCTTTACGGAATAAAAAAGATAGAAAGCATCCCAGATTTAGAACTAACTATCCATTGGGGATAGAAGATGTTTCTAAATTAAAACCTAATAGAGTTTTAATACTTCAGAAGGCTAAAAAGGATGAACTTTGCTTAAAAAAGATAATACTTAAATCTAATAAAACTGATATATCTACTAGTAGAATTAGTTCTGAATCTGCACTTTTATCTAAAGCAGAAATAGATATTCTAAAAGCAAGATACGATGTTATTTATACAATGTTTGATTCTGATTCTGCTGGAGAAGCTGCTTCAGGATATTATTATAGTCGATATGGATTCGTTCCGTTATATTGGAAGACTGTTGTTAATATGTTTCATCCAGATTTAGAATCTGTAAAAGATGAGATATTCACTCCTAAAAATGTTTCAGATTATATTGAAAGATATGGAGTAGAAGTAACTGAGAAAATAGTATTAATTTTACTAAACACGCTTTAATAATGCAAATAGATTGTTTGACCAAGTTTAAATTGAATCCTAACATTCAGGGCTTTAAACTAATGTTAGTAGGAATAGAGAAAGGAGTTTATAATAAATTCAGATCTCGATTGCTTGCTACTAAAATGTTTAATAGAGATGGTCTAGGACTTGATTCAGACGCAATTCTTGAATTTAAACATATTTATGGAATTGATCCAAATGACATTGTTACTTTTGGAATTCCTAATTTAGAAGAAGATAAATTAAAAATACTTCTTCCTAAAAAACATGGCTATTTCAAATGTTTTGGAGTAGTTCAAAGTTCAATCGATGCTCGTGAAAATAGAACTTTTCATGTATTTGATAATCCTCTCGGACACGATACAGCTAAAGAAAGTTGGAATTGTGTTATGAATCTTATTGGGAATCCTCCTTATATCATTATTTACAAACAACGTAGAGATATCTACGATCAACTAGATACAAGTAATGGAGGCTAATGTAATCTTTCCAACATTATATAAACGTAATTACAATAATGACGTTTATTATTGGAAAGTTGAGATTGAAAATGACGTGATAACTAGAACAAGTGGTAAACTTGATAAGAAACCAGTTAAATTTATAACTCGCGATGCTAAAGATTCTGTTGGAAAGAGTGATAAGTTTTATGAAGATAAGATTAATGAAGGTTATAGAGCTGTTGTGTTAAATGATAACGATTTTGACACAATTCAATCCTTCTTTCCTACCGGCAACCTTGATATAATTGCTTCTCCAGCATTTGGAAAACCTTTTATGTTTCTTCCGACTACATTTATAATAAAAGATACACCTACAAATATTATAAATCCAATTCATATTGAAGCATTTAATAAAATTCGAGATAAGTTTCTAAAGGAGAGAATTGGTGAACTACTTGCAGATAGGAATGAGGTTCTTAAACCGATGAAAGCTAAACCTTTCAAAATAAATGTAATGCCTTATCCTGCAGGTGCTCAACATAAATTAAATGGTGTTAGGTGCACTGTTCATTATTATCCTGCAGAAAGTAAGAATCCTACTATGGATTTATTTTATACACCTGTGTCAAGAGTTGATTTAATAAGTAGAGAAGGAATAGTTTACAATGTTCCTCATATTTCAAGAAGTTTAATTAGATTATTTGAAAATGGAAGATTAAATCCTGATCTTGTTTATGATGGGGAGATATATTTTCCAGGTCTAAATGTTGCAACTATTGCTGGTGCTGCTAAAAATATAGGTAATTCAAACAATTCATCTTTGATATTCGTAATATTTGATATTTCAGATGAAATGCTAATTCAACAAGAAAGAACTAATGTATTATTTGATTTAAATATTCCAATTCTCGATTCAGATAAAAATAAATCTGTGATTGCTAATAGGAATACAAATGTGATCACTAATAAGGAAGGTTTTATTTTCAAACTTGATACTGAAATATTATATGGTGATGAAGAATTTATAAATTTTACAAATGAATCTCTAGATGGTGGATTTGAAGGTGGAATACTTCGTAATTTAAATAGTCCATATATGTTTGGAGGTAGAAGAAATAATATGCTCAAATTAAAAAGAGCAATAAGATTAAGATTTATAGTATTAGATGTTGTTCCTATGAGAGAAAATCCTGATCAAGGAATGATGTTATTAAAAAATGATACTAACAATGAAACATTTGAATGTAATATTTCTACAACATTTGAAAGTAGAAGGCAGATATTAAAATTTAAAGACAATTGGATTGGTAAGAAAGTTGTAGTTAAGTTTTATGAACGAACTATCAATGATATTCCATTCCATGCCAATGTTGAATTAGATATTAAATAAAATGATAAGTCATACTGTATCCGATTTGATACTTGCATTATCAATTTGTTTTGTCTCAATTGTAATGATTGTAAAAATGCATTTGAAAAGTAAACATGGATTTTACTTAAACAATCATTATTTAAAGGTTCAAGTAATGCAAGGATATATAGCTAATCCAATGTTGCTAGAAGAACTTACATCTGATTCTCCTTTAATTGAAGGAGATATTGTATTTGTTTATACTAATCCTACATTGCTAATGCTAAATCCTAATCTGGATATAGTAAATATAGCACTACTGCAACACATATATATTATGAGAGAAGGTAATACTACAAATTTAAAACGTGCAAATATAATACGATTTACATATAATAATGAAGTTTATTATGCAGATGCATATGTATTTACAACATTTTTTAAAATGAAATATAAGAATTTGTCTTATGATAATAGACTCGAATTTTCTGAAAATCCTTAATAGATACGGACTAACATTGCGAAATAAGATTTCAGTTAGTAGGCTTCCTATGCAATTTGATTATACATTAGGAATACAGCATTCTCCTGTAAAACTCATTTCAGTAATAACAAGTTTATATGTAGTAAATGTTATTGTCGATGATCATATATTTTTGCCAATAAGATATTTACAAAAATATGATAAAGTTAAATTATCAAATATACCTGAATGGTATGGTTTAATTGCTTCTTTTGAAGCCGATTTACATAGAGATGGTATTTTAATGCAATCGAAAAAGGAAATTGAGTCAAATGGCGTGCTTCCTTTAGAGATTTTAAACTAGGTTGTGTTTTTATACCTTTTTACTAATTGAGTTGATTAGCGTTAACTTTTCCTAGCATGGCAAGGCTATAATGCCGTAAGTTTATAGCACCCCTGAGAACAAGCAAAAATCACAATAATGGATTTTAATAAGAATCGTGCTGCATATAGTCAAAGTAAGCACAATAAGAATTATGTTGATCGTGCCAGAATGGAGATCAATCCTAGAGTAATTATTAAGAAAGTTCAAATGCAAGAAGCTATTGCAAGAAGTAAGCGTAGGAAGAGAGTAGATAATCCTACTTTTGGATTTGCTAATTTCAAGTTAGCTGGAAGTGTAATACGATATGGATGTGTAGGAGTAAGAATTGATTCACTTAAAGATACTACTGTGATTCTAAAACATAACAGAAGAAATCTTTTATTTCATTATGCTTGCAAACCTATAATTTATAAATAATATGAGCCAAAAATTAAATACCCCCGCTAAAGTAGTATATGATATTGAAATGATAGATAGAGAATATTTATCAACTCTTGATGGATACACTGAGACAGAAGAAAATCAGAATGATAATATTACTTCTGAACCTGTTAGGAAAGTTAGAATTTCTAGACCACCAGTTGTTCTAGTTGATAAAGTTTTTCATATTGAAATATATGATAGAATTGAACAAACTAGAACCAAATATGATACTTTAAATACAAACAATCTTGCTGCTGTAAAACAAACAATTCGTTTACATTTTAGCAGTTATAATGCGAATTGTCATAAAAACTCTTATTTTATAGGAGATGAAATTGACAAAGTTCCAAACGATAGCATTTCAGCATTTGCAAGACAGAATAGATTTGTATTCTCATATAGCGAGGTTTAACCTCTTTTTCTTTTAAATTCTTTTTATGAAGAGTATTAATCTGTTTCAATTAGGGCAAGATTACAATGTCCTGTTGGGTAAAATCGAAATGAATGAGGGTCTTTTATCTGAAGAAGATGAAAACGAATTAATGATTCTTGAAGGTGAAGTTGAAGAAAAACTTCATAGATATAAATTTATGATTGACAAAGCAGAAAATGATGTTGGTTTCTTAAAAGATGAAAAGAAACGATATGACGCACATATTAAAAGTGCTGAGAATCTTCAAACCAGACTTAAAAAGTATGTTCTGTTTGCTTTAAATTCATTTGGAACTGATACAAGATCTGGTGGGAAACAATTGAAATATGTTGATTTGAATGCTTACACTAAATCAATGACAAGAATTGTTGATGAAGTTGGAGCAATTGAAACAGAAAATGCAAGTTATAAAGAACTTCTAACAAATATATTCAACTTTGTTCAAAAAGATGTTTCTATAGATTTAATGGAAAGTCTTGATAAAAAAGAACTTAAAGAATGTAGATTCGTTAATGCTTCGATTACAATTAATTTTTCATTAGATGATGCATTGATTATTGCAGATAAACTTAAAAGTTTTATAGAAGGAACTAATTCGTTTTATACAGTTAATTGTGCAATTGATAAGAAAATGTTGATGGAGAAGTTAGAGTTTTTAAGAAGTATTCAAGAAGAAGTAGTAATATCGAATGGAGAACAAACTATTCTTAATAAGTTTGCACAAGTTAAAATTAATAAAGCTTCAGATATTGTAATAATGAAATAATGCTTGAAGTTTACATTCTCAACGGCTCTTATATTGTTTCATATTTAAACGGTGTTATAAGCGAATATTATAGTGGTAATATTAACATTCTGCACAAGATTATTACATTTCAAAAATCTAAACATGAAATTGTGGATTATAGATTTAATAATGTTAAGTTCTTTGATATAGTTGTTCGTAAAGAAGGTTCTACAACTGTTTGGAATCCAATTTCTTTAACACAAGAAGAAGTAATCAAACGTGCTGAATTTATAGTTCCTTGGAACGATTTATAAAGAGGAGTTAATTCTCCTCTTTTTTTAAATTCTTTTTTTAATACGCCTTATGGAATTTTTTGAAAAACTTTTAAAATACAAACCTGTAATAATTTACTATCAATATAATGATGTTGATGCATTGTTAACTTCTTATTTCATTGCAAAATATCTAGAAAATAACTTTGAAAGTAAATTACAATTGAGAGGAGTCGATGAAAGCAGAATAGATAGTTCATTTAAATTTAATCAACTTCATCCAAATAAGAAAGTAATTGAAGATATTATATTTGTAAATGTATTACCAGATTATAATCTTTTTGAGGATTACATGATAACTAATTTTACTAACACACTTGTTATAAAACCTTCACAATTCAAACACTATGAATTAGAACCTCATATTCAAGTAAATTTCAATAACAGATTTGAAGTAATTGAATCTGAGAAATCTACATCTGGACTTATGGCTAATCTTCTTGGTTTAGAATTAACTTCACTTCAACAAGAATTTCTTGAAAGACTTGATTTAATTTATACTAATGGCCCCCTTAGGAAAGAAGGAATGAGTTTTACTCAAGCTATTTTTAAAGATATCTACCGCACTAATCTTAGCAATACTGCTTTATTTAATTGTGGTAAGATATTTACAGAATTGGATAGAGGTAGAATTGGTAGACTATTGAGAGATGCTTATATTATTTTTGAATATCTTAGAGCTACTAATAATATCACCAAAAGGAATATTATATATGAAACATTTGATAATGGAATCAAAGTTAGTCATAGACATCTTACAGATACTTTTGATTTTATAGACAATATGGATGCTGCAACTGCTTCAATTTATTATACAAATTTTACAAATGTAAATTCTATTAAAAAGACTTCTTCAATCGTTGTCACTTATGATAAAGATTTGACTGAATTTCTTTTAGATTATGCATATAAAATTGTTCACAATAAGATTTATATTATTACTAGTGATCTTAATCATTTGTTAGAAATAATTAGATCCTTTAACCCTATCAAAGATGTTTGATTCAAATGTTAGAAAAAGTTTGATTAAAAACGGAAAAGATGTATCTTCTGCAGTTTCTTCTGAAGAATGTATTAAACTAGCAGATTTAGATTTTGAAGTTGAAAAAAGATCTCATTTTATTGAGTATCAGAAAGTTGTAGAACTAGATAAAGAAGATATTGAATTTTTAACAAAGACTGTATTTAAACGTGTTCCTAATGTATTTTCAACAGTTAGAACAGATAGTCAAGTAATTTTAGGAACTGTTGGAAATGATTATGAAGTTGTTCAAAATCGTGAGATGTTTAATTTCATTGATGGTATTACTAAGTTTGCTAAGTTTGAAACTGCTGGTAGTTTTAACGGTGGCAGAGAGATATTTGTTAGTGTAAAACTTCCTGAGACAATTGAAATTAAAAATACTCAAGGAGATTATATCAATGAGTATTTACTTCTTGTATCTAGTCATGATAAAAGTAGACAAATCGATATTCTTTTTACACCTATTCGAGTTGTATGTGAAAATACAATGAATATGGCTTTAACAAATTCTGTTATTGCTAGAAGAGTTTCTTTTAGACATACTAAGAATGTGAGAGATGGTTTGACAGATGTCCAGACTATTCTAAAAATGAATGGTAATTATATTCGTGATTTTAAAGAACAACTTGAAGTTCTACGTCTTAAAAGAATAACTAAACCAGATCTTTTACAAACTATTGCATTGTTAAATTTAAATAAAGACGAATTTACTCTTGCCAAAAGTGCAAACTTTGATTTGAGAGGAATTAAGGAAATATCTACTCGAAAAATAAACGAGATGAATAACACATATACTCATGTCAATAAAGCTTCTGGACAACAATTTAATCAAATGACAGGTTTGTGGTTATACAATGGTATTAGCAGTTATTATCATAATGCTAAGAATTATAAGACTGAAGATGACCGATTTGATAATATACTTTATGGAATCATTGATGGTAAAATGAATCAAAGTCTTAAACTAATTAATCAAATTTAGAATGAAAGCAATTTTTTCAACTTTTTCAATGTTTCTTGAATCTGAAGATTTGAGACCTGTTCGAGCAACAGATGGCAGTGCTGGATGGGATTTAAAATTTAATTTTGATGGCTTTAATGCTGAGGCTTGGGATGGCAAAGTTGATATGGCGAATAAGACTGTAACACTTATGCCATTACAAAGAGGTTTATTCCCAACAGGTGTTAGAATGGCTCTTGCAAAAGGAATTGAATTTCAGGTTAGACCTAGAAGTGGCAATGCTTTAAAATTAGGTCTTGGAATGGTTAATTCTCCTGGAACAGTTGATTCTGATTATAGAGGAGATGTTGGAGTTTTACTTATTAATTTGAGTAGACTTCCAATTATCATAAAAGATAGAATGAAAATTGCTCAAGGAGTATTTGCAAAATATGAGAATTGTCCTGAATGGGACGTTGTTTTTGAATATAATGATCTACATTCGTTTCTAGAAAATACTCAAAGTGATAGAGGTGAGGGTGGATTTGGTTCAACTGATAAAAAAGAATAATATGGAACTTGATAATTTATTAGTATTGATGATTGCGAAAGCATGTCATGAAGTTAATAAAGTTTATTGTGAATCAATTGGAGATAATAGTCAAGTTTCTTGGAATGATGCTCCTCAATGGCAAAAAGATAGTGCTATGAGTGGAGTAAGATATCATCTCCATTATCCTGATTCTACTCCTGAAGATAGTCATAATAGTTGGTTAAAAGAAAAGACTGAAAATGGATGGTCATATGGGCCTGTAAAAGATCCTGATAAAAAACAACATCCTTGTTATCTTCCTTATTCTCAGTTGCCGAAAGAGCAACAGTTGAAAGATAGTTTCTTTGTAGCTATTGTGAAAAGCTTTATTTAATATAATAAAAAAAAGTCCAACTAATTGAAGTTGGACTTTTTTAAATTACCCCTACTGATCTAATTTTTTTTACTAGAGGAAATATAAATTGGATTATAGGCTTTATACCAATTGTTATATAAAGGAATATACATCATCTTATGATACTGTCTAAACAAAGGAGTGTTCTTCATTATAGCGATTTTAAGTTTATCTTCACCGTTATACATTCCATTACTGAAAACTCTATCTTCAGGATTTAAGAAAGGATATGTTGTAAGAGTATATAGAATTGAAAAAGTATCATCTACAATTCTTTCACTAGGAGTAAGATATTGTTTAGCTTGTATAATACTTTTATACCAACCTATACCGGGTAGTAATTCAGTATGTTCATTATATAAAGCATTCAATTCATATAATGCAAATGACAACATGTAAGGATTGTCTTTTTCATCATCATCTGATAATGCATTTAGTAATAGAAGTCCTGCAATAGACATTGCAATATTTATAAAGTTACCCATATTCCTACGAATATTTTGTCTATCTTGAATATTCATTGCTCTATAATTAAATCTAAGATTAGCAAAGAATTCACCATAAGCTTTCATAATATTTACAAAAGCTTGTTTACTTGTTAGTTCTCTACTATTGTATTTAGCCATTTTAAATGGAGATGTTATAAAATCCTGCATACTATTCCATGCACCTTTTCTAAAACTTCCCAATGCTTCATTATAAACACTTCTTCCCCACCTTTGCCCAAAATATCTAACAAAGTTAGGTCTTATCCATGCTCTAAATTGCATTGCCATATCTCCTAAAAGGCTATTACGTAATTTAGATCTATCAATTTGATTATAAATACCATGAATACTATGATTTAACTGTTGAACACGTCTTTCAAACATAACAGATTGATCATCAGTAAATTTACTTCCTTCTTTTATAACTGCTCTACCATCTTTCAATTCGTATTGATCATATACTGTTTCAAGTTTATCAAATTCTTCTCTTGCAGCTTTTTCAGCTTCTTTAATCTTTTGAATATATTCAGTTTTCTGAACATCTGTCAAATTATTATTAGTCATCCATCTTGCAATGAAGTCAGGATTATCACTATGTCTAGGATTATTCTTATTCATATAATCAAGATATTTATCTAAAGATTCTTTCTGTTCTTTATTTAAAATTGTTCCTAAAACTTGTTTACGTTTGTCATTATAAAATTCATTGAAGTTAACAAATACTCCATTTAGAACTCTATGTGATCTCATTGCAGCAAGTAGTGTAGTAAATTGCATAAAATGTTCACCAGCACTATTAAGAAAATACATCGCATTTACAGACATTAGAATTCTATGAGCATTGTTTTCAGCAATATTAGTTTCAAAACCGTTTTCATTTTTCAACTCCAACATATTACCAAAACGTTTCATAATGGCTGTATTTATATCATCCGAATATTCTTCACCTAATGAAGCAACTATCTTTGTAATATTATAATTTTTTATTGCCCATCCAATATCTTTATGAGATATAAATTCTTTTGCAAATGCTTCTTGCATTATATTCATATAACCTTGACCTATGTTTTTAATAGCACCTGTAACATTTAAAGACATGTATGTGAGAGAAGTATATTGTTTAGCAATTGCTAAAACTTGTTCAACTCTATTTCTAACATTATGTTCTCCATTAAGAGTTGATAAGAATGTTTCCAAACGTTTTGCTACATTTGTATCTTGTCCTTTTACAGTTTTATAATCTCGTTCTCCTTTCAATAAACTTCCAAGTGTATTTACAACTCCTGTCCCCTTCATTCTTGTTTGAGTTGTTGAGAAATCATCACTCTTAACTCTATCTAAAAGAAGTCCAAACAAAGTTTCAAAATCAACAGTATGTTTAAAATTAGCACTCTGATATATGAATAGTTTTAAAGCTTCATATGGATCAGCAGTCATATTCTCAACTGTATCTCTCTTATTCAAATCTGAATTCTTTAAATTTGCAGTTCGTATTTCTTCTAATGAAGTAAAGGCTTGTTCACCTTTAAGTTTATGTTTGTAGTTAATTGATTTTACAACCTTATCTTCATATTCTTCGAAATCTTCACCTATTCGTCTAGGCCTTATTTTATATATAGGATGAAACTCAACATAATTAAACATTGGGAATTCATGCTTGAAATATTCTTCATCGTTTAATCCTAATTCTTTTTGAGTTTCATAAATTCGTCTATATCCAACAACTTGTTTTATTGCACTAGTAGCAGTTTGACTTAAATTAATTGGAAAGAAATCATCACTAACTTCAAATCCATAACAAGTCTTTGTTATCTTGGCAATAACATTTTTAATTCCATCCAATATCTCTTTATCACTATCTTTCATCTTAGCATAATCTTCATTCAGATATTTATCAGATGGAATAATTTTATAATATTTTCCCTTATATTCTTTAACATGATGATTGTTCAACCATTTATTGACAATTTTAGGACTATTATTTGCAAGAAGAGAATCTAATTCAGTAGCTTCTTCAGTTGTCAATGATTCTTGACTTCTATTTTCATTATAAAACTTTTTAAGGTTCTGTTGTGCATTTCTTCTTATGACTTCCATTTGTTTAACAAGATCACTACTTCTTTTATTAATTGTTGTATTTTCTTCAGATTCTTCCATAGGGTCTACAGATTTGAGAAGATTATCATTTTCAATAGTTAAAGCATCTATTCTTTTCATAGATTCAGAAAATGCTTTCAATGCTTCTCTTTCTGCTTGTCTATAATCTTCCCATTTAAATTTAGATATCAATGTTCCATTTTTACTATCAAACATTGTAGTAGTAAAGTTTGAAGTTCTTTTAGCTTTATTGTGATGACTTAATACATTTTCAACTCCCGGAGTCAACTTCTTCATAAGTTCATTAACATCATCTATCATTGAATCACGCATTTCATCTCTAGCACCCATGTATTTAAAATATTCAAGCATGGTATTATCTACCATTGCGATACCTGTATTAAATGAACTATCAAACCATAACATAGCTCCACTAATATCTTCATTATTTCTTAACATCTTTATCATATTCTCTGCTAACTCTTCTTTAGTTATGCTTGTATCTATTCCTTCTCTTGCCTTTTCAAAAGCAGTATTAAAAGATTTACTATTTCTACTAGTATTATAAATTATAGTTGCAAGATATGTATCTACAGCTTCTTTAACTTGTTTTCTATCTCTTGCACTCTCTTCTTTCATCTCCTTCAATTTAGCAATTCTGCTATTTATCATTTCGATAGTTGAACTATCTTCTTCTCTAGCACTACTTAAAGATATTTTATCAAGTCTATCAATATAATCATACATACTACTTATTGCTTGTGCTTCTTTTAATCTACTTACAAATTCAACTTTAGATTCTTCACCCTTTTTATATAATTCATCGGTATTGATACCTTTAAACTCACTTCCAATTGTAGAAAGTGTTTTATTAATATGTGTAAATATTCCTATCTCCATATCCATACCTTCCAATATAGAAGATATATTATCTTTATTGAGTTCCTCACCAATTTTACTCTTAATAATTTTATCATCAAGTGTATTCAATTCTTTAGCAAAAGTAAGTTTTCTATTTTGAAACATATTTTTTAATCTGAGATTGTTTTCAAGCATTCCCAGCATTGTTTCACTAGCATTATGAATATCTAATTTTGTAGATACATCGAAACCTAAGTCCTCACTATATTGCTCTATTGATCTTCCAAGTGTATTAGAATTAAATACGTTTAAACTATTAACTTTTTCATTAACTATTTCACTAGTCAAATTTGAGTTATTTAAAATTCCTACATTTACTTCAGGATACATACTATGTATAAAAGCAATTGCTGTTACAGCTGCATCTTTATTTTTAAAGTCTTGTCCAAAACTTAATACAATTTTATTACTATTAATATTCAAATTAGAAACAATATCGTTATAATCTGTTGCACGTATCTCCCCTACTTCATTGCTGTTTTTTAGAATATTTAATGAAAAATCTTTATTTTCATTATAGATATAGAATACTTGTCTACCTTCTTCTTTAAATTTATTACTCCATGTAGATGTAGATTCGTCTTTATGAGTTTCCAAATCTACAGAATTCTTTTCAGGGGTATCCATATTTGTTTCAACTTTAATATTATTTGTATCATTGTATATTTGCAATAATACAGAAGGATCATACATTTCTTGCATTCCTTTATAAAATTCTTCAGGAGCTATAACAAATTCACTTGCTCCTTCTTTATATCTTCTATTCCTATTGTTTGCTGCATCAGTAAATTCATACATATCATGACTTTCAATAGGATAATATACATAGAGATTATCACCATTTTCTAATCTCATTGCCATCTTCTTAAATAGAACTTTATCTTCTCCAATGAGTTTTACAATATAATCTTTCATTGCTAAATTATGGAATGCAAGGCTTTCATTTGTTTCAAATATAAGATGTGTATCTCCTAAAGGAATTGCAGCTTTTACTAATTTAAATTTAGCATATACATTACCCGGAATAACTTTTGTTGGACTATAAGCAATTGGATTTATATTTGTATTATCTATGTTGGATTGGTGTAGAAGTTGTTTAAAATCAGGATCAAACATTTGTGAAAATATTTGACTTTTAACACCTTTCAATGCATCTCCATATTCTCCTAAATTAGATTTAGGATTTGTAAGTAATTCAACAGGAATAAATTTAGAAAGATTGTTTCCAAAACTTAATCCAAAATTGAAATAAGCATATCTAGTTAAATCCGTAACTATATCTCTAAGAAATGGATCTTTAAAATACATATCTTTCATTGAGAAAGAAGTCATATTTGCATCACTTGTATCACCAATTTTTATAAAGATTCTACCTTTAGATTCTATTATATCTTTATCATCTTGAATATTCAAAACGTTCAATATATGATTATTTTCAAATGTAGGATTATTAAAATACTCTTTATATACAGGATTGTCTTGAATCAATCTAATCTTATTTGAAAGAGTTAGTTGTTGAAATGCTTCAAAATTCTCAGGAGTCAATTCTAAAGTTTTATGATTATCTTCATACGAACTATTAAAAGAATTAATTCTAGTTCTCAATTGTTTTGTAGCAACATCCTTATTTAATTCAAATGAATTTTCATTATCATATGTAAATAGATTTAAATCTCTTAACATGAAGTTTATAAAGAAATTATTTATTCTCTCATTTGTGTCAGTCAATTGAGTATTATTTGAAATCCCTACTAAATAGCTATTTTTAAATTCTTTAAATTTATCATTGTCATAAATACTTAGATTAGCCATTAACTTTTGACTAAGCCTTTGTCCATTTTCATAAAATGCATTCAATATAGGATATTTAGATTCTTCAGTATTAAAAGCTTCGTATACAGATTCAATTAAACTATGATCATCCAATGTAAGAATTGATGGAGCAGAATATCCAACTTCATTTTCAAGAAAAGGAATCATTTCATTAGTTGGAAGAGAATCTAATACTCTATTTATTTCATTTATTTGATTTGTTTTATACCCATTTTTAAGAAGATGTTCTTTAAGATTAGCTTTATCTACAAGTATATTTCTCATTCTATATTCGTTTAGATCAGAAATACTTGTATCTGGTCCAACTTTCTTTTTATCTGCATTTAATATTGCACTGTAAGCAATCACACCTTGAGCAATACCATCTAAATAGGAATATGTGTGCAATGTTTGAAGTTGTGTTGCTAAATAATTTATTGCATCTTTGTTTGCTGTAGTCATATCAGTTTTATGGAATTTAACAAAATAAACACCATTTTCCATAGAACCTGAGTCAACTCTTTTCTTTAAAAATGTAAGATTTGTTCCTTCAGCAGTAGCAATTTTAGATAAAGTTTCTTCTGAAGTTTTAGAACTCAAACTAGTTCTTGTCATTGAATCAATATGATATATAATATTATCATTTCCAAACGTTACATTATCACCTTCTTTATATTTAGGTTTATCTCTTTGAATCAATGCAGTTTTAATTCCTTCACGTTGTAAATCAATACTTTGAACATCTTTACCAGTTATAGATTGCTCAGAATTAAGTTTAGGAACATATGACGAATTTATAACATTTACAAATGAACTTCTATCTTTAATACTTTGTATCATTTCCCCAATATCTGGAATTATAGGATTCGTTCCCAATTCTATTTCATGTTCAGTATAATCAGAATATACTTGAAGTAATGTAGCAACTCTAGTTGTTAAAATACCATTTGAAAAACTAGAATATCCACCATGAGCCTCTATATTATAATATATAGTTTTCATTATAGATCTTAGATCATCTGGACTAGCACTATATTTATAGGTGTCTTTATTATATTTCGATTTCAAATTTACAACTGCGTTGTCTAAAATAGGTCTCATTTGAACCAGCATTCTAGCAATGTAGTCATTCATTATATCTTGTTGAATCGATTTCTTATTAACACTGGTTGTAATATTTTTATCAATAATTCCTTTAACATATTCTAATATTATAGGCTGGTGAATTAATAAATTAGGAACAACGAATCTATTATTTTCTCTAACTCCGTTAAATTCATATTGAGAATTAAAAGGAAGAGATGATATAAGTTTGTATACTGGTAAAGTATGAATATTAAGATTGAATCCTAATAGTTTTGTAACAGCATCTAAAATATGAGAAGTTGTTTCAGAATATTGAGTTGTGATATTTTCATCTAAAATATCTGTCCAAGTTTTAGATTCATTGTTAAACAAAGTATTTATATCAAATGTATAAAATCCACCTTTCTTAGTGACATTTAAAACTTTTGATTTAGCATCTTCAATTTTAAAATTCTTAGGAAGATAACTTTCATGTAGTTTAAATTTAACAGAAGAACCTTCTCTAAATTTAACTCCAAGAACTCCCATAATTGACATAATAGAATCCCATCCAACAGAATTACCTTTAAGTGCTCTAATAGACATATTGATATTTCTAAAAAGATTATAATCTTCATAGAAGTTAGGATTAAGTCCTTTTGCACCAGTTTGATATAATTCATTTACAAGATTAGCAGCGTTAATACTATGTTGCATTTCATTAGGCTTAATTTTCTCTGCAAGATGTGCAGGATTATTAAGAATTGAAGTGAATGTATCAACGATTCTATTTTGTCTACTAGCAAGCGTATGTTTTTCTTCAAAGCTAAGGTTATCAAATATTTTATGATAAAGTTTATCAATTCGAGCTTCTATAGATTGTTTTCCTATTTTAAGATTATTTAAATCATCATAAGATTTCTTTATATTTTCAGTGTCACTATTGATTTTATTATTGAAGTTTTGAATTTCCAATCTAACTCCATCAATATATTTTCCAAAACTAGCATCGATATCATAATTATCTGCAAATTTAAGAAGTTGATTCTTAAGATCTACCAAATCATGAATTTTAGTATCATCAATAGTCATTGCATCAGGATCAGAAGTTTTACTAGATCTTTCAATTTCAAATTCATCTTTAAGATCATTTAAAACTGTTTCAATATAATCATTCTGAAATTTAAACATCCCTTCAAGATTTGCATGATGAGATTGTATTTCAGTTTTAAATATACTATCCATACCCTCACGAATATCCCCAGCAATATTTTTAAGATTGTGTATTTCTGCACGATCATTATCTGTCAGAGACGCAAGATTAGTTGCAAGTCTATCTCTTTTCCAAGCATTGAATAATTCTTCATTGTCATTTGAATATTTTACAACTTGAAGTTTTCCATCTTTATTGAACTCAAGATTTTTAGTATAAGCGAACAAACTATCAATATCAAAATCCCATCCAGTTTGAGTTATAAGTTCTGAAGGAAATACAATTTGAGTAGCACCACTATTTAGAAAACCTACAACTTTAAAATATACCATTGATTGTTTTCCCTCAACAGGAATACGAATGCCTAATAAATGAAGCGCCTCTTCAGGAATATCATTAATATCCATATATCCAATCGGATTATGCTTTTCATCATATTTTATGAACTTAGAATCCCAAGGATTAACAACACATTCAACTTCAAGATGCTTACCATCTTCTTTTTCAACTATCTCATATTTAAGATTAGAAGTTCTTTTACCTGCAATTATATCTTCCTTAACAGAATTTAAATAAGTTATTTGTCCTTTTTCAACCAGTTCTTTCATATCCATCTTACTGTCACTTGAAACATTAGAAGGATTGAATAAAACATTAGGAACAATAGGACTATGAAATCCAGGAAGTTTTTGTTCAATTATATTTTTAGTAATCTTACTTAATAGAATTGATGAGAATTTCTTATAATGAATTGGTGCATAAATAGGCATTGCAGATTCACCTGTGTCTGTCATCTTAACAGCTGCTAAAGCATTATTATCTAAAGACTCATTCATTACATATTGAAGAAGTTGTTTAGATATTTTAGTGATATCTACAATTATATTTCCATTTTCATCACTTCTAATTTCTCCATTTTGAACTGCTCCCCAACTCTTTAAAAGTCCTAAAGCACTTTCTTTAATATTTGTTGCAAGAATCTTATTATAATCATCGAACAACTTTTGTCCTGAAACAGTTTCGTCTCCTATTTTATAAATTTCATTTTCAAGTTGAACATTTGTAAAAATAGATTTAGAAAGTTGAATTGCAAGTTTATTTACTTCATCCATAAGATGAGGTTTAACTTCCAATTGTAATTTCAAACCACTAACTTTAGAAGGAATTACTTCTTGTTCAACAATACTAGAACTTAATGGAACATATTTACCATTTTTAAATATATCAACTGGAACAGTTCCACCTACTTTTTCAGCAGATTTAAAGTTTATTTGATCAACATTATTTAATTTCATATCATTATATAAGTTTTCAAGATCTGTATTCTTTATTAATGCAGGAGCAAGAACCATAGTTGAATTCTTTTGCTGAACACTAACCATTTGTTTATATGGTAGTTCTTTTACATCTCTATCATAATAAAAGAATTTCAAAGATTCTAAAAACTTATTATAAAGTGCAGGATTGAAAGCAACATCTCTATTCTTTAATGCTTCAAGTATAGGTTTGTATGATTCAATTATACCTGCTTCTCTTAAACGATGTTCATATTCTTCAATTGTAATATATGAAAAAGCATCACTTGCATCGATATGTTTAAACATATTGGCAACAGTTTTACCAGATACTTCTTCAATTTGTTTGAAGATAGGACTATCGTAAAATATATCATTTACAGTTAATGCATTGAAAAGTCTATCTGAATTTAATTGTTGCCCTTTTTTAATTCCTTGTCCAACACGTTTGTTCCATTTATCAGAAGAACCATATTCGGAATTATTACCAAGAAACATATTATTTATTTCTACCATTGCTAAATAATCATTAACTGTAAATTTAGCAACAATATCATTAAAATCCTTATCAGAATTAATTATAGATTTACTTTCTCTTTTCCTACCGGGAACACGTAATGAAGTGTTACCAATTATTTCTCGTAATGATTCAAAATTATTAGTATTGTCATTAATACGTTTAGTAATAGTTGTATCAATAAATTCATCCATAGATGTTTTTAAAGATGCTTTAGCTTCTTCAAAATTATTATATGTGAGTAGATTTAAAGTTTTATATTTCTCTTTAAGATAATCTTCAAAAGTATATTCTTTACCATCTACCTTATAAGATAAATTTGTCATTTTATAAACTCTACCAATTGGCATTTTATTATTATCTAATATTTGAATTTCTTCTCCATTTAATTTACAATGTTTAACATCGTGTAATGTATGAAGAGCATTCTCTGGATTAGATGCATCATATAATTCTTTAGGTTTAAAACCTATAATTCTACCATCTTTTAAAATAGGATCGTAAATTGCATCTCTCGCAACATATGCTTCTTCTAATTCCTGAAGCATTGTATTTCTCAATGTTTGAAATGTAGAATGTTCTTTATTAAGTCCTACTACTTTAAAATTAGTATCATATTTTATTAAATCTGTAACAGTAAACACAGGAGCTTTAATTGTAAGCATTCTAGGACTATCCGATGAAGGAATTCTGTAATAAGCAGTTTCTTGTTCACCTTTACTATTATAATCTCCAGTTAAAAATGATACTATTGTAGCATAATCCCAAAGACCTTGAACCATCTCGTCATAAGTAGAACCTTTCTCTTCTGTAAGATTCTTAATACCATTAAAGAATGATATTGCAAACTTATTAGAAAAGAATGATACATTTACAGGATTCAATTTATTAATTTGCCCTGTTTCATCAAGATTAAATATTCCATTTGGAGTATTTTTACCAGCAGTATTTACTAACCAATTTGAATATTTATTTTTAGATATTTCAATATATTTACCAAACGCTTGTTGTATTCCAAGTGTAGAAGCAGATGCTTCTTTAAACATATCAGTTATAAAACTTGGATAATCAACACTAAAACGTTTATTACCATTCACATCAAGGAATGAGAAATCTCCTTTATGACTATTTACAATCGAAGATATTGTTGCAATTTTTCTTAAATCTCCTCTTGAATCAAATTTAACTTTTTCATCCTTAATCATTTCTGAAATATTCTCAGCAAGTTTTACAATAGGATTTGCTATATTTAAGAATCTAGCATTTTCCTTTTGATATTGAAGATCTTCAATGTCTTTATTTATTTTATTTAATTCTGCAGGAGTAGTATCCACTCCAATTGTAGATTTTAATTGTTCGATATTTGAATTTAAAAACTTAAGTTTGTATTCATTTATGATATCTAATCCAATAGCAGGAATATTTATACCCATTGCTTCAAGCAAACGACTTGCTTCTAATGAAGTTATCTTACTATTATCATTCTTAATTCTATCTTTAATCTGTTTCAATATTGTATTGAACTTAGCAGTATCGCCATGTTGAGTAAAATATTTAAGTGAATAAAGATACTTATCGTACAATACATTGCTAGGGAAACTATTTCTATTTTGAATAGCGTAGTCAGCAAGAATTTTCTTATTTTCGCTTTCAAATGTTATAGCAAAAGTTTCATTTATAGATTTCTTGAATGTTGAAATATAAGCATTCTTAAATATCTCATCACTTAAGATAAGAGATTTCAAAGGAATCAGTGTCTCATTCAATTTAGATATCACATCTAAAGTATCCATATAATCCTCAGGAGTAATATCATTCGCATGAACTGTTTGAAGAACACTCCAAATTTCATTTATATCCACACCATCACTGATTCCACTTAATTCAGATGGAACATTTCTTAAATTAGCAATCTTAAATTTAATAAAGTTAGAAACTTTATCCATAAGATTTTCTTCTAATTGACCTTCATCTGCCCAAGCCTTAGTTATTTCATCTGTAACATTCCCATTTTCATCAGTAAGATCTTCAAGATCATTAATTTTAATATTGTAATTTGAATTGAAATATAATTTGAAATTGTTATAAATCTCGCTATCTTTCATTTTAAGATCATCTATTACTTTATTTACAAATTCTAACTGACTGTTAGTAATAGAATTATTGTCAATCTTACTATTTAAAATTGTTTGCAGAGCACTTATAATTGAATTCTTAACTGAAATATTATTAGCCAAATCTTCAACTTTAAGATTCTTTAATTCAGGTAGAATATCAATTGCAATACGAGATATTAATTTATTAGTATGATTTATTTCATGTTGATGAAATTTATAATCAGGTGTATAAGGAAGTGAATTAGATGAAATATCTTCACTATTTTTTGGAAACATAATATCTTCTAAATCTCTATTTTTATCTAAAGTAATTTCTCGCCATTGATTACCATATTCATCAGTAATAGTCTTTATATTATCTTTACCAAATTGTTTTTCTAATATATTACCTACTTTAATTTCATAGAATGCTTCAATAGGTTTAAGTTTTTCTATTCCTTGTGATTTAAGTTCTTGTTTTTCTTTAGTTATTCTATCTATATTTTCTTGTTTATTATTTTCAAATTTATCTTTATCATTTTGTAATAACTCATTGTATTTATTTTCAAATTCATCTTTACTAATTAATGTTCCTGATTTATAATATTTATCATTTAATTTATAATAATGATAGGTCATATTATCACCTTCTTTATCCCACCAATCAAATTTAGTTTTGTCTTCTAAATCATGAGATATTACATAACTAGTATCATTCCATTTATCTAATTCTTTATTCTTTTTTTCTATCTCATTAGCAATAGTTTCATGCCCCTCTACTTTAGCAGCAGTTTCACCTGTAGGAAATAATACCTTCTCATATCCTTTTTTAGCACTATCTTGAATGATAGATTTAATAAAGAATGTTACCCAGTTGTTGTCTTTGTTTAGTAGTTGTAGGAATTGGTTTTGCCTAATTAAATCTGTATCTTTTTCAAAATCAGGGATACCAAGTTCATCCTCTGTGCCTTTAATGGGTTTTAGAAAACTTTCATCTTCTCCTATACCAGCAAGTTTATTTTTATCTCTACCTTTCTGAAATAAATCAGATTGTAGTTCTAGTATTCTACGAGTTTTAGTAGGTTGTTTATCTTTATATTCACTAATAGGCTCACTTTTGATATCTTCAAGCATTTGCTTATAAGATTCAGCGTGTCTATCTATTGTGCTATCAGGCACATTAGCCCTATTTTCACCTTTTGCTATTTGTGCTTTAATTCTTTGTTTAGCTAATTCTGGATTTAACTCCATTAACTTATACTGTATATTAGCAGTAGGTAAAGCCTTTTTAATAGCATTAATGAAAGGTGTTCTTTTATTTTTTGTTAAATTAGTGGTATCAAATACAACTTGTTTACCTCGCTTAATTGCAGTTATAGCTCTTTTAGCAGCTTCTTCATATATTTCTTTATCTTTAGATTTATCATTTACATCCCCTGTAAATTCTACTCTCATAACATCAGGTTCTATAACTACTAAATTTTCTTGAGGTAAGGTTTTTATAAATGTAGATTTACCACTACCACTTGTTCCTATTGGTAATATTACATCTGCTTCTCCTTTGTAATTTTGTTCATCACTTCTAAACCAACCTATACCCTTATCAGTAGCAAATTGAGCATGTCCTTTAATACTTGGTGTAATTAATGGAGTAGATATTTCATTCTCGGTATAGTTAATACCACCTGGCACTGTTAGATTTGCATAATAAGAAGTTGGATTTCCTTTTTCACTTTCTGTAGAATACCTAGATTGCATAATAGCTTCCATTGGTATTCCAGGTTCTTGTTCAAAAGCTCCAAACTGTTTAGTTACATTTTTAGCTGTATTAACTTCAACATTGTATCCATATTTACTAGCAATATCAATAGCTAATTGTTCAGGAGTTTTATTACCTTCATTATAACTATCTATAACTAATTGTTTTTGTTCTTTAGGTATCTGAAGTTCAGTTAATATCTTATTTAAATCCCAACCATTTTTATTTCCTTTAGCAAACACTTGTTTAGCTGCATCTGATTGAAGAATATTTACAGCCTTCAATTTGTATTGAACATTGGATTTATCATATCTATTAATCAAACTTTCTAATTTTTCTATTTCATCTTTATAATTTTGAATATTTTCATTAGGAAGTTTTTCTTCAATAGCAATATTCAATAATTTTTTATTTAATTCCAATTCTTTCTTCAAAGAATCTTGCTCTATAACTTTAGTAATTTCATCTTTAAGATTTCCATAATTTTTAAAAATATTATACAATTGTTCAACAGTTGTATCTTTTGATAGATTCTGTAATGTTTCTTTATCATTGATTCTTTTTGAATGTATGAATGATGATAACCAAGTTATAAACTTCTGAAGTAATGTTGGAGCACCATCATCTTTAGACAATCTATCTAAATATCTTACTATCAATTCTTCTTTTTGTTGAGTTGCATCATAGTGATTTATCTCAGCAAAAGGTTGTTCTTTATTTAATACTTCTGCACTTTTATGTAGTTCTTCATATAATTCAGGATTGGCTTTTTCAAGTATTTCTACAAATGGATGAAGATACTCATGAAATATAGAAGACCTTTTAATATTGTTTAAATTTTTAAATCCTAAATTTCCAGAGTCATCAAGAGTTGTATCTCTGTTTATAAGTATTTTTAATCTAGTTCTATCAAATCTTCCATAACTACTAAATTCTCCCATAGAAGTCAAAGCGCCATCTATCATATATTTTTTAGAAAGATAGTTTAATATTCTTTGTGCTTCTTTTTCTTTTACTATTTGTTCTTTAGATAATCCAACATTATTATTAGAAATATCTTCTCTAACATCATTATTGAAAATAGGTAAAAATGAAGTATTATCTATATTATTTTTTATCCACTCTTTAAACCCTTTTATGTCTTGTTTAGAACCTAATATATGAATTTTAGATGAATCTTTTACAATGTATTCAGATTGCATTGTTTTACCTGTAGCACTATTAATAGGTTCTATATAAGATACAAATACATTAGGATCATTAACTTTGGTATAGTCTGTATTTAAATTCTCAGCGTTTATTAATAATGCATAAGTTTGACCTTCGGCAAATTCAGAAAAGTCTCCTTTATATTCTGGGTTATTTTTTAATATCTCATTCATTTGAGATATCGGTATTTTACCTTTATACCTATCTGCCACATTTTTATTATTAGAAATATAGACCCCTTTACCCATAGAAGAATGTAATAGTGTTCCAGCTTTAGATGGATCTAAACTTTCTAAATTACTAGTATTACTCCCATGATATAAAATATCTTTTACTTTACTATTAGGAAATATAGTATTAAGATATTCAGAATATTGTTCTTGTGAACCTATATCAGATAATTCTAGATTTTGTTCAAATATAGAATTTATTTCTTTCTCATTATGTTGAGAATTTGATAAATCTTCATTATTGAAAATAGGTTCTCCATTCTCATCTATATCAATCTTCAATTTAATATTGTCTAAGTTACCATTATATCTAGATAGAAAAACAGCAGATTCGTCGTCTGTGTATCTATTTAATTGAATGTTTTTCTTCAATTCCCAATCCCCATAAGTCTCTTTAAATTTAGGAGAATGAACATAAGCATATAGTTCTTTAGCAGTTTCTCTATCATTTGATTTGAGAAGATTTGCAAAAAGATTACTATCTACTAATTCATCTTGTAAATTCCTGACTTGTGGTATAATTTCACACTTCATTTGCTTCGATTGTTTGAATTAAAATTTAAAAAGGTATAACTACAAAGGCTGGTTTGAGATATGTAAAGAATAGGGCGGTTTTGCCCTACTCCTTAACATAAATGCAAACCATTTTCAGTGGTATAGTTTGTAACCAATTCGGCCAAATTATTGTAGTCTATATCACTAGAATACTTATTAGGATCAATATTTATCTTACCATCAGTTGCATCTTTATTTCGTTTTTTAAAGACCTTTTTAGTAGATTGTTCTACTGGTGCAACTTCTTCTGGAGTAGTTGTTTTAATTTCTTCTCCTTGTTGTTCCATATTAAAGTATTTATTTGCAATGTTGTAAACTGTCATTAGTTCACTATTCTTGTTTATTCCCATTGCATTCAATACTACATTTATTAATTTCAATAAGAAGTTTGTTTTCTTATTTTCAATAGTTGCTCCTTCAATTTTATTAAGAATGTTTGCTACATTTCGATTTGCAAAAGCATATGTAAATGCTTCATCACTGTCAGTTCTAGATATAGCAATATATTTTTTTATAAGTTCTTTATCACCTTCTGCCAATGCAGGATTCTCTAGTTTTGATTCTAAATCTTTAAGATATGTTTCAACATCTTCTTTATATTTAACTCTCTGTTCAGGAGTCATAGCTTTAAGCTTTTCATTTATAATACTATGCAATATTTCATGTGCTATTATCAATCCTCTTTCTTCAGGAGTTTTTGAAACAACTTCTCCATTCTTAACTAGAGAAACAAATGAAGAAAATATTGAAATCTTACCATTTGCATAACTTGCTTGAACTGAACTATTATCTCCTTGCTTTTCTTCACCTATTCTCAAATCAACCTTAAGATCAATTCCTAAAGCTTTTAACGTATCTTTTAAGAACGCTAGATTGTCAAATTTAACACTATCACTATGACTTGATATAAATTCATCAAATGACATAGATTTAATTTCGGGAGCTTTCTTAGTTTCTTTTACGATTTGTTCTGGTTCAATTACTGGTTTAGTTGTAGTCCTATCCGATGGCATTCTATCTTCTACAATTGGAGTAGTTTTACTTGTTTCTACAAATAAAGTAGCACTAGGTGAGCCGTTAGGGAAGAAGGATGTAATTACATTTGTGCCTTGTTTAATAGCTTTTAGATTCGTATTATAAGCCCCAGTATTTAAAACAAATCTTTCATATGCTGTATAATCTTTTGTAGCTGTATATTTTGTGTTAGTCACATCATCAACAAATTCTTCTGCAGGATTTAGTGAAACACCTACTTGATCTTTAACTTTATGAAATCCTACATACCTTTGTAATTTAGAAACAGGATCTGTAATTTCAGATTGTAGTTCCGATTCATTTACAACTTTAAACCTATCACTACGAAACTTAGGTTTTCCTAATGCATTTAAAGCATTTGTAGAAGATACATTGTATGTTCCATCATTATTATTCTCAATTTTATAAAATGTAGTCAGATATTGTCCACCTACATTCTCAACTGTTTTGAATACTAAATTTGATTTTCCAGTATTTTTAGGTTTATAAAAGAATGCAAATGAAAAATCAGTAGCACTTCTAGTATTTGAAAGTCTAATATATTTTCCTAGTTGACCCCAAATCTTATTCCTAGTTTCTGTATCATTGCTATTAAGCAGTTCTACTATATTTTTAGAAACATACTTGATAAGTTTTTTTGAATAATCTTTATCTTTAGTATGTTGACTGTTATTTAAAGTTGATTGATAAATAGGATGTGCATAATAAGACCCTTTATTTGCTTCAAGAATTGCAAATGCTACTGCGTGTGTAGATATTTTAGACCCACTATCCATTTCAATTGTCTTTTGATTTGCAATTTTAATAGGTCTATTTTCTGTAAAAGGACTTCCTTCATTAGCCATGCCACCTAAGAACAATTGATTAGGATTACCATTTCTAGTTTTATCTCTAAGTGCAATTGTTATTTTACCATTGATTGGTTTAATTTGTTCTGTAATATTTTTAAATTCATTTCCAAACTTAAGTTGTCCTGTTGATACATTTGTAACCTTTACAGGCATTGATTCAATTCCATTGTTAGCAAAATTCTCTCTAAGTTCTTTAACTAATTGAAAATCTTGTTTCATTCTAATGTTTAAAGCATTATACTTCTCTTGAAGCATTTTAGGAGTTGGAGGATATGCTTGAATAACTCTATTACTAACTCTATAAAATATTGCAGATATTACATGTCTAACTTGCTCATCTGTAACTTCTTTATTATCATCAATTCTATTTGTATAAACCATCTTACGAATTAATTGCTTCAAAGCGTTGCTTTCAGATAACTTATTATAATTAGTATAATCTTCTTTTCTCCAAACATCTTTTAGTAATGCCATAACTGAATCATTAGCAAGCAATTCATAATCTTTATTTGTTAGATCATCTATGAAAGAATGATATGTCATTACAGTTTTTTTACCTTTCTTACTTTCTTTGAAATAACTTATATTTCTATGAGTAGTATATTGTTCATTTGTAAATCCAATTCTAATTCCACCTTTGGTTATAATCGAAATTGGAACTTTTGTAGGATCAGCATTTCGTGCTTCATTATCTGTGTATCTATCGTCCTTATGATTTTTATCAATTTGCAATGTTAATTCACTTCCTTCAACCAAACTATAAAACTCTGATAATAGTTTAGCAACTTCTTCGGATACTTGACCATTTTCTGGAATATCTAGTATCTTCAAATCATGCAAATATACAGACATTCCATTTTTATGTTCAACCCTAAAATCAATATCTTGAGGAGTATCTTTATAAACATTCTTATCTTTCCATGTATTTATAAAATCATTATCATCAACATTATATTTTACCTCAGTATTGATTTTATTAAACTCGTTTGGAAGAGTTTTAAATAATTGAGTATTTGATTTAGAAGTTTCAATAATATTGAAAACTTGTTTTAATGCTTTAGCTATATTTAGAAATTGATCTGTTGGAACAGTGTTATATACTAACTGAAGAACATCATCATATGTTAAAGTTTTAATAGGACTCTTTGTAAGATATTCAATATATTTTATGGCAGATTGTATAATCTTTAAAGATTTTTCTATATTTGTAGTAACATCGTTTTTCCATTCTTGAAGGTCTTTGTCTTCAATATCCAATGAAGGTTTTTCAAGAAAAGGTTGAAATGCATTTATCAAATCGTTTAATAAAGCTTGTTCTTCAGAATCAACATTTATAACTTCTATTTCAGACGTGCTTCTAAATGTTTTCAATGCAGTGTTAGCAAGATCTAAAAGAAATATTGTATCTTTTGCAATCTTAGTCATGATTGCTCCTGAACCAGGAGTTTCTGTAATACTAACTGAATCATTTAGTATCTTAGAATATTTGTTATTAAAGGATATTGTTTTTGCTATAAACTTTTCCTCTTCTGGAGACATATCATTACGTTGAATTAAATTAGATACTTGCTCCATATCTTCTTTAATTTGATTCAATCTATTCATTACTTCTTGCAGCAGTTGTTTTTCTTCAGCTGGAATAGTAGGAGATTTCATTGCATCATTAACGTAATCTACAATCTTAGTATAACGTTCTAATTCTCTATTAAATTTAGAAGGATCTTCTTTAAGTTCTTCAATTATAGCTTTTATACTTTTTTTAGAAGTTTTAGTTTTTGTTATAATTTCTTCTGATTGATTTGTAGATTTCTCAGGTTTATTATATTTTTCTTCAACAAGTCTTGTTTCTTTTGTTACAGCATTATTAAAAAACTTATCAGTTATATTTGAATCTATATTATACAACATAGTATCTTTAAGATTCTTTTTAACTTCTTCTTGAGCTTCTGCTAATTTACTAGAATCACTAATATTCATTTTAGATAAATCCAATGCATCAACTCTATCATTTAATTGAGATAATTTCTCAGTTCTATTCTTTTCAAGTTCTTCTAATGCTTTTTCACGTGCTCTTACATCTGGATCATATTTGCCATTATTTTGAGATTTAAATGCAGTTAATTCTTCAGGAGAAGCTTTAGATATTTTTTCTTTAATATCTTTTTCTTCTTGTGCTGCTTTAGTATCTATTTCATCAAATATATCTTTTAATTTTGTTTTACGTTTATCTTTATCCAACCATCCATTCAACTCTTCATCTGTCTGAGCTTTTAAATTCTCAAGATGGATTCGAGTTCTATTTCCAGTATTTTGTTCATTCATATCTACAGCTTGAGATAGATTTTCTAATTTCTCAAGTTCTTCTTTAGGAATAGATTTTGAAATCTCATCTAAACCTTTATTAGTTTCATTTAATTTATCAGTATATTTAGATACTAAATCAGTCTTTTGTTTTATATCCGTCTCAACAGCTTTTCTTCTACGTTTAAGTTCTTCTTTAGCAATATCATCTTTTGCGCCTTCTTCATTATGCAGTGCAATTTCATGCATTGCTTTTAACATCTTTATATGACTCTCTTGTTCATCAATATGACTTTGAATATTATTTCTTTGAGTAATTCCATCTATATAACTAGACTTATAAACATCACCAAAAGCCTTCATTAATTCTTCTTTATGATTAGGACTGTTTAAATCAGCTAATGCTGCAACATCAAAGTCATCTGGAAGATTGAATTTGGCTTTTAAGTTTTGTAGTTCTACTTGTCTAGAACCATCATCTTTAATTCTATTAATTATCTCTCCGAGTTTATTACTAAAATAAGATAATCTAGCAACATTTAATCCTGTAACTAGATTACCTCTATCTCCTTCACCATAATTTTTACCATGAAATGCATCATATATTTTAGCAGCTTTTTCAAATTCAGGATGTATTAATTTTGCTCCTGCTATTTCTTCAGGTGTAGCACCTAATTCTGCAGCTTCTTCGGGAGTAAGATTTGCCATATGTTTCAACATCTCATTGTAAGCATGTTGACCACCATCTTGAATTGAATTTTCTAAAATACTTGATACTATATTTGCAACTCCAACTTCTCCGTTTATAGTATCTCCATTTTTAATATATTGACTTAGTGTAGAAGCATTACTTCTGATGTTAGCAGCTCTATCCATTATTAATGCCAATCTTTTATTCTTTTGATCTTCTTCATTGCCATTAAGAAAATGATCTCCTACTTTGTGCATACCTGTCATAAATAGACCACCGAATGCACCCCAAAAGAAACTATCCCATGTGCTTCTATCAGTAAGCATGTGATGTAAGAATCTTTCAGGCATAGTAGAATTATCATCCTGACCATCTTTTTTAATTACATGACTTGATCTAATTCCTTCCTTTTGAAAGAAGTCCATTGTAGATTCATCAAAACCTTCACTCAAACCTTCTGCTATTAAAGTTGTTGTAAGAGAAGGAGCTTTTTCAGAATTGACTAGTATTTTTGAAAGTCCTGAAGGAGTAATCAATTTCTTTTCAAGCATTGCTTCAGCAGTAGCTTTATCTATTTTGCCTGCAAGTATACCTTTAGATCCAAGTAAATACTTCCATTGTATGATATCGAAACCTAGATTTAACCAACTATATCTATATGCACTTGAAGCTTCATCTCCTGCTGCTTCTTTAGCTTTTTCATCTGTATATCCAAGGTTCTTATATTTTTGATACTGCTGTTGAAATGTCTGAGTAGCAGATTGAAATCCATCAATGTGCCTAGACATAACCGCATTTGCAATAATTTCTGAAGCAAGTTTCCCAGTTGCAGAAAACTTTTCAGCTAAACCAACAGCTTCACCAAGATATTTTGCAAATTTAGTAACAGCCATTGTTGGTATAAGAGCACTTGCAGTAGATGCAACAGTAGGAAACATAGATGCCCACCATGTTTTATCACCAGGTGCAAAGCCTTGTTGAGTTTTTTGAGTTTGGTATATTGGGAAAGCATTGTTAGTTTCATTCTGAATCCAACTGCCTAATTCAGTTAAAGCATTCCCTTCAAAAGCTTTACTACCACTTTGAAAAAATGTTAGCCATGCTCTAGGATCAAGAAGTGTTCCAAATCCACTAACTGTCCCACCTATAATATCATTCCCAATTGTTTGTGCTAAACTATTACCTGCTAAAGCCCAACCATTTTGATTTCTAGCTCTAGCCTCCTCCATTAAATCTGGATTAAAGAAATTAATGGGAGTGGTATTGTCAAAATAATTCCTAAAATCTTTTACCTGATATGGTTGAGGTGCAAGAAGTTCCATTCCAGCAGTAGTAGCTTGTTTGCTATCATTGTTTCCAATTGCAAAACCAGCTTTTACTCCTTGAGGAACATTTGCACCTAAATTAGGAACATTCATATTAGCTTTATTATTGTTGGTTATCGGCATATTTGTAGATTAAGGTATTATATAATACAGGCATCATATCACCAACTGTTGCAAATTCGTGTTTATCTTTATTGAAAGGTTTTAATTCCATATGATTTCCATATTTACCTCCAGATAATGTAGCTGTAGCTCCATCGGCATCCACATGAATTTTTAAGTGAGTAGCTTTTCCATCTGTTTCATTTATGATAATGTCTTTATCTATTACACCAGTTGAATTATCTATTTTTGTAAACAATTCTCCAAGTGTTCCAGCTGGAGTTTTACCACCATTTGCATTCTTTACATCAGATGGATCATAATAAACCATTGATGCTACTTGTGTTGCAGTTAAAACATTTCTTGTTCCATCACCTACTGATTCAAGATCTCCTCCTGGAGCATAAAAAGCATTGTTCATTGTTTCTGTCAGCAATGCTTTAGTCATTCCTGTATTCATAGATTCTGAATTAGGAACTTCTACCATTACAGTTGTGATAGGTTTATTATCTTTATCATAGTATGTAACATTTGCCATAACATTACCATCTGGATTATTAGTTGTTCTAGCTAACATAACTTTTCTACTTGAAGATTTTTTTAGAACTTCATCAATAAAATCTTCATCATTTGCCATTTGATAATCATTATTTCCTAATATCTTCCAAGGTTGTCCTGTGCTTAAAGAATTAGCAATTCCATCTGTATAACTATCGTAAACAGGATTTCCTTGCATTGACATTAATTGAATAGGAACAGATAATTTTCCTCCACTTCCTTGAAAATCTTCAATTTTTGAATCTATATTATTTTGTTTGTTTTGAACCATTTTATTATATGCTTGTTCGATAAGATGTGGAAAACTTGCTCGATATATAATTGGAAGATTAGACATATTTGTTGAAACTATACTATCAAGTTCAGCTTTTATATCACTATATGGTAAATCTTTACTTAAAGCATTTTCCATAACTTCTGATGCTTTTTTAACAACTTCTAAATTGTCGAATGCTGGATTTTCACCGAAGGCTTTTATAAGTTTATCATTTGATAATACAGCTTCATTTGTTATTGCAACATTAGCTGTTCCTTTTTGAGTTGGAACATTTAAATTTAATTGATTCATAGCATTATTACGCATAGCCTCAAAAGTTGCTTTTTGTGATTCTATTGCTGCTTTTTTTGCTTCCAAATCTTTTATATTTCTTTTAACAACTTCTGCTTGATTATCATATTGTTTTTTTAAATCTTCTATCTTATTTACATCCCCAGAAAGTTTTGCATTATCTAAAGCTGCTTTTAAATTGTTTAATATTGAATCATTTCCTGCTTTTAAATTTTTCAATTGTCTATCAAAAGTTTGCATATCAGAAAGATTTTGTTTATAAGCTTTATTCAAGTCACTATAATCACCAATATCTAAATTTGTTCCACTTACAGAAAAAGGCATTCTTTTTGAATTTTCATCATACCTTTTCCCCCAAAGAGTATTACTTTTCAAATCGTATTTTTGAGCTATACTTGTATAGCCAACAACATTTGAATAAAGATTTGCAATCTTATCTGCTTCACTATATGCAGTCATCTCTTTTAACATTGTTGTATTATCTCCTCCAAGTTGTTGATTCTGAGAATACATTTGTTGTGTAAATAAATCTACAGCTGCAGCGTAAACTGATTGTTTTGTTTGAGGAGCATTTGGATTTTTATCAGCATCTGGAAGTTTATTAAATTCTTTTATATTTACACCCATTTGATTCAAAATAATCATAGGATCAACTTTAGACGCATATGTCTTAATTGTTCCTAGTATAGCAGTTGTTGCTTGTGGATTATTTAAATCTTCTGTCCCTAATGCTTTTTGCATTTTATAAACTTCAATATCTCCTAAAGTATTATAATAAGATTTGTATGCAGGGCTATTTTGAAGATAATTTAAAACTGCTTTGCGAACATCTTGCTCACTAACAGATTCTTTAGTAGTTTCTACATTTTGAATATACTCTTTAAGACCTTTCATATTCGTCATTTCGTCTACTTTATTAACATCTAGACCTTTCCATCCACTATTTACAACTGATTTATCAGCTTTAAACATAGACATAACCTTATTAATCTGATCTAAATCTGGAGCATCTTCAATTCCATATTTCTGATAACCACCTTTAGCAATGTTCTCAGAAGGATCGTATTCAACTCCTTTATAATTTGCTACCTGTCTTGCTTTAAGTATTTGTTTTTGTTCATTACTAAAACCTTTAGCTTTATCTATATCTGCAAAATCATCCTGCATGGTTTTGTAACTTGTCATAACAGCTTTTAAACCATTATTACTTTGTAGACTAGAAACCATTGAATTGATAGTATCAGCAGACCTATGGAAATCTTGATTTTCCACCATTTGATTAATATTTCCTTTAACTTTTTCAACACTACTTGCAACTATTGCTGCATCATTTGTAGAAGATGAAATGTAAGGAATAGACGAGGCTTCAGTCAGAAGTTTATTAGCAGCATCTCTATTAGCATTATACCGATTGGTTAATTCTAATGATACTGCCTTTATATCTTCAATAGGAAGTCCGGGATCAACCGGACTTCCTTGACTATAACTTAAATTACCAAATTGCATATGTTTTGTTTGTTATTTGAAGATTCCTTTGCTTGTCAGAAATGCTATTCTATCCTGAATGTATGAATCACTTCTACCCATTGCTTTAAGTTTTGCAGCATAATCAGTAGCAGTAGTTGTATGTATTGCAGGTTCTATATCATCCCATACTCCTTTGGGGGTCATATCCTTATATAATCCTAATTGTTTGTCTTGATAATCTTTAGTATTCTTTTGACTAATAGCATCTTTAACATTTGATTCAATGTTTGCAAGATTCTCACTAGGATTCGTGATTCCAGTTTGAACATTCTTTGCAAATACTTCTTGAGCATGTTGATTCAAAGTTTGTGCATTAGCATTATCAACGTTTTGAATATTCCCTAGATTACTTTGACGTATTGACAATTCTTGATTATTCTTCTTTTCTATAATGCCAGCTTTATTTAATCCAACTTGGTTATTAACACTTTGAATCATATCTCTAGCAATTGAAGAATTAGAAGAATTTGCTTCAATAAACTTCTTAGTATTTAAAGCTGCTGTATCAATTGCATTCATAGATGCTGAAACATCTATATTGGGATCTAGTGTTTGTGCTTTTGCAAGAATTGGAGATGGAACATCCATCTTCTTAAGATTTTCATTTGCAAAGAAATTTCCAATGTTATCAATAAATGGTGCTATTGCACTTGCAATCTTTCCTAATTTTTTATTATTATCAATAGGAGTTTTAACACTCAAATCAGTTGTAGTTTTTACATTATCAAAATTAAGAGATTGTGGTGTTACATCTACTTTAGGTGCAATCGATGGAACAGTAGAAAGATTTGAGTTATCTCTTGGATTAGGATATGGAATTTTAGTGTCCGTCATAGGAAACATAGAATCACTAAGTTTTCTATACTTTGCTATTAGATCACTTCCTCCTAATTTCATTTTAACTATTCCTCCAAGTGCAAGCATTGCTTTGTTATTTTCCATACGACCATTTTGTGCTTCTTGTTTATTAAACAAATCTGTAAGACTTTTATCAATCATATCAATTTGAGAAATAATACCTTCTAGTATTTTATGATTTCCATCAACTTTATGAGAATCTCCATTTCTTTTAAATATGTCTTGAGCATTATCATAATCTTTAAGAAGCTGTGTTATTTTAGTTACATACAGACTTGCCTTAGTTTCAAGTTTACCTTTCTCAATTGCTAGTTGATTAGCTTGATTTGCAAATCCAAGTCTATGACTAAATACATCAACGTTACCTTCTTTATTCTTAATTAAAGTTTCATTGTTTTCAACTTCTGTATTATTACCAATTGCGATGCCTCCTTGTTCATGAGTCTGACCTAACGCAATTCCAGCATTACTAGCAACTGGCATAACAATTCCACCATTAGGATTTGCAAGAGTTGGATTAGATTCTCCACCTTCACCAAATGTGCTAGGCATTTTAAAAGGTTCTGGAGCAGTTTGTCCAGATTGATTACCTACAAATCCAACTGTTCCTGAAATTCCAGGAAGAACTTTAGGGATCAATGCATTAAAATTAATAATTGGTATGCCTGCATCATCCATATGATAATAATCTTTAAAATTTTCAGGATTTGCTAAAACTGTGCTTCTAATTAACTTAGTTATTTTAGCTGCTTCTTTAACATTTGCTTTCATCACTTGATTATAATTTTCATATCCCATTCTAGCCAGATCATATTTTAAATGTTCTGGAGTTCCAGGATATGTTCCTGTATCATCTACTGTAGGTTTAGGAGCAACATCTCCAGTTTTAGGAGTAATATCTCCAGTTTTTAATCCTGTTGGTTCACCACCTCCAGCATATAAAGCATTGACATTGATGCCATTACCATTTCCACCAGCAAAGTTAGCCATAGAAGCTGTATCAGAAGTTGTTAAAGCAGCACGTTTTGCTTCTTCAAGTCTCTTCTTTTCTTCTTCCATAGCTTTTTCTCTACTGTTTATACCCATTAGACTAAGTCCTCCTTGTATTACAGCACCTCCTACTGCACCCCAAGGTCCAGCAACAGAAAAACCAGAAGCAGCACCTGATAAAACTGAACTTCCTACTTCAGCAGTATCTCCACCACTAGCCATCTTATTTGATGCTTTAGGTCTAGTTTTAATTTTAATTCGATTTACTTTCTTCATTTTTTCTTAATTATTCTCAAAGATACGAAATTTTACAATATAATAAGGCTATCTAAAATCTTTGCTAGTCAATAAGTCGACAACGCTCAAAGCAACGTTAATGTTGCGAATGTTGCTACTTAAACCGAATCTGACTACAAATATATCCCCTATAAATTTGCTTCGGTTATACCATGCTTTTTTGGTCTTATCGACGTTTGCAGTCGGCATCAAAGCATTATCAAAGATAGCAACTGTATCATCTAACACATTATCATTGATATCATTAAAATACCATAGATCATTTTTAAGTAAAGCTGTATCTTCAAAATAAAATGAATTAGCTTTTACTATTGGAACTATTCCAGTAGATTGTGTTCTACTATATGCCATTATAAAATCTATAGTATCTGTATAACTTGTTATACCATTTTTAATAATATCAGATTTCCATATAATACTTTGTAGTAATTTATCTGGTATCTGTTCACTTGAAAATACAACATCTATAAATGAAGGTTTGATATTTGCATCAATAGGATTAGCTATATAATCTGCATATCTACCAAAGTTTTCATTGTTACCTTGTGCATGCAAACTAATTGTATTTATTTCAGCTGGTGGACTTCCAACTAGATTCATTTTCTTAGAATAATAGAATGTATTTACTCTATTACTCAAACCCATAAAAACACCATAATCGTGAAATGCTACCCAAATAGAACCTTTAGGACTAAATGATAAAGTAGTATTTGTATGATTATTGATAAATAGAACTCGTTTATTTATATTGTCGCTTACAAGCCTTATGCCATTTAAATAACTATAAGGATTGTCTATTGTTTCTTGACTCAGTTGATCGTTAAAGAATTTAGTTGCATCTAAATCTGAAATACATATGTTATTCTGACTTACCCAGAATATCTTCTTTTTCATTGCATCTACTACAAAATAACCTGCTTCATTTACTGTAGTAGCAAACTTATGTTCACATCCAATATAACCATCTTTATCTGCTATAACTTCTTCAGGATCTCTATCAAATATATCTCCAGTTCCTAAATAAGTTTTTTGTTGATCGTTTACTCCTAAAACATCTTTAATTGATGCTACAAATAATCCAAATCTAGTTTGTATAAATAACTTTATACCATCACTTAGAATTGCCATTATCATACCTTTATTGAAAGGTAGTTGTTTATAAGAATTTAATGCAAAATATCTCCAATTAAATACTTTAGATTCATCACCTTGAGTATTGCTAACTGGAATCAAACTTAAATTAACACTATCATTCTTTTTAGAATGCCCATTCACATATGTATAAAAATCACATCTCTTATTGAAACCTACATTGAATCCGTTATTTGTATCACTATTTATAAAATTGTCATATATTGTAGGAACATCCATAATCTCATCAAATGTAGAATGAGGATATACTCGTTCCTGTATATCATTCCCACTATATCTTGCAGCAAGATTATATTGAGATTTAATAGGGTATAACAACATATTAGTCATTATATTTGTTTCATCTGTATCATCTGTAGGTAATGTAATCAAATCTGCAGACAATCTACTCAATCTAATATTGTATCCTTGATAATAAAATACATCTCCTTCAATGATATTATCTACATCGATAGATCCTAATTTAACAAGTTCTTGATTTCTATAATTACTATAAAAGTTTGTATTACTAGATATGTAATTTACAAAATAGAATACAAATTGCATGTAATAACTTCTAGGAGTTTCATAAGTGTCTCCATATTCAATAGGCAATATACTTCTCATTTGAGTTGTTATCTTTATGGCACTTTCACCTCTTACATTATTATGAACAATATTATTATTTTTTATATAACCTAATGAATCTGCTATTACAAAATTTGTAGGAGTTTTCCCAATTGTTCTTGGATATACAAATGTAAATCCCTTATTAGTAATTACTGGATTTACAGAAGCACCTTTAGAAGCATCATATGCATATACATCCAAACTTGCAATACTATTTAAATTTGCTTTACTGTAAAGCAATGAAAAAGCATGTCCTTTACTATATAAGTCATTTTTATCTTCCTGATATAAATCAGTATTTGGATCGTTTGGATCAGCTTGTTGACCATATGGCATGGTATCATTCCAAAATCTAGTATGTATAACATCTTGATCTATAATCCTACTATTTGTCATTGTTCGTTTAGCACAGAAAATATCAACACCTACACAAACATCTTTAAATTCATCAGGTATTTCAATATTGTTTACATTTAATCTAAGTGTAAATTCTCTATTTGTAGGAAGCATACTAGAAGTCAAAGTTCCAATAGAAGTATTTACATTTTCTATAGAATCAACTTGATAATGTTGACTACTTATAACAATAGCATATTGATTTAAAGGAACTCCTATATCCATTATCAATTCGTATTCAAAAATTCTACCAAATCTATTTGGATCGTCTATAACACTTTGAGGAAGTATATTTGCAGTATAATCTGGAGTTAAATCTGTAACATCCAATTCTAAAGTGTTTGTAAAATCTTGACTTGTTAAAGCAAATATAGAAACTGTAAGTGGTTCATTAATATCGCTATTTTTGAAATTATCAAATAGTTTAATATTTCCTCTTAAACTCAAATTATCACTTGAATAATCTTGTTTAGTTATTCTACATCCATTCATTAAAAAATCTGTTCCAGAAATTTTAATATTTATAGGTCTTATATTATTAGCAGCATCATTTAAATTCAATGCATACATATATCTATATTGATTGCTACCAGCAACTAAACTCATTGTATTATTTCCATGAATTATATATGCAGCAGTCTTCATAGCATTCTGATAAAAATTTCTAATTCTATGATGTCTTACATTTTGATTTGGCAATTGTGGAAAATCATCATCGTAATATTCTTCATCATTTGTAGAAGGTATTAATAATTTACTAGATTCTGCCATCGGAATATTAGAAGGTAGAATATGAGTATTTGGAATATGATTTATAGAAATATAACCTCCTTTAATATATTTAAATCCTGCATAAAACGCATAAACTTCATCTTCTTGAAAACTTTTATGAAATGTAAAATCTACAGGAGCATATTCTTTTGCAGAAGTCCATGCATCTATTTGAGTTTCAAAATATATTTTGTTTGCAGCTTGTTGTGCAAAATATTCAAAACTATCAGCTGTTTTAACTCCTCCTAATACAAGTTTATTTTTAATAGTTGATATTTCATTAGTCTTAATATAAGGATTCATTTTAATCATAATTGAATCTAAATCTAGTGATTCTAAATTATCAATATTTGTAATAACTGTATCTACTGTAAATAGTCCATTTCGATTATTTATTTTTAGTTTACTTAACTTTTTAACAATTGAAACAGTTCCATTAAAATATATAATTGCAAGATTTACATATTTATATAATTGATTTTCAAATGTAATATTTACTTTTAATGAACAAGGTGTAACACTATCAAATTTGAATCCACATACTCCATTTTTATTGTTATTATCTAAACCTAATGTGTAGAATGGATCTGAGATATATGAATAATTTGTTTCGTTATAATCATCTATCATATAATTTGCAGCAATAAAATAAGTTCCTGCTTTCAAAGTTCCTCCTGTTGGACGTTGAACTATATTATAAATAACCTTATTAAGATTACTATTAGACAATGTTTTCTGACATTCTAAATCTGTAAGTATTTCTTTATTTGCATCTAATTCTACTTGAGGAGTAGTGCAATTAAAATATCTCATTTCATCAGAATCATCTGCAACACCATTTGCCCATACAATTATCAATTCCATTATACCATTATAAGTATATGTTCCAAATATAGGATTCCCACTTATAGGAATAAACTGAGTTTTAAATAACAATTCTGCATCTTTATATACTGCTAATTTAGTGATATCGTTTTCAATAATACTAAAAAAAGATATTATATTTTCAGGAGTATCAATACTACCAATGAGATCACCAACAACATCAAATTGTTTAGTAAACCCAGGTTCGGTTCTTACTGACATTTTATCGTCTGTCAGCAATACATTTCTAGCATGATTCCATTTTTTATCAGGAGTATCTGTTTTATAACCATCTAATACTAGTCCTTTATTTGTGTTCATGATGAAGTAAGTTTTGGATAATTTACATCGTGATGAGAATATGTATCATAGTCTGTAAGGAAATTACCCATTATTTTTGCAATTTCAATACGTTCTGCATTAGATATTCTACTAATTTTGCTTCTAGCTTGTTTCTCATATACTGCTAAAACTTTAGTTATGTTAGTATCAGGATTTCTACTATCAAATGAAAATACAGGATGCTTAAATCCAAGTATCATAATATTATATAAAAGATAATATGTTACATAAGTTTGAACTTCTATAAGATCTGGAATTAAAGGAAAATAAACATTCAATTCATCATCATATGCAACAGGAAGTTTTCTATAATTAATTGTTAATTCTGCTGTCGGAAGATCAAATTCAATTTGACCATTCATTATTTGACAAACATGTTGTCCATCAATAGGTCTATCTTTAACTCTTCCATTGAAATGTAAAATTGTAACTGGTTCATTCTCATAAAATATTGCATCTATTCTTCGCATATGAAAGGGTAGTTTTCCAAGATTGTCAACAATTTCAATTGTTTCAGTTGTCTTTTCAAGATTCTTAATACTACCCAATTTACTTAATGCATTCATAATCCATCTAGGTGCATTGGCTTCCCAACCACTTGAATTAACACCTAGATCACTATAAAGCATTGCAACTGCTACTCGACCACTAACATAATTATAAACCATTTGAGTAAATTGAATTGATCTCAGAACTTATGCTAGATAGGTGTAACATCTTTTGAATATTTCCTATCTTATCATTGTTAAGAGTTTGTGAAATGTTTCTACATTGTGATTGAATATCACTATTTACTCTATTTTCAGTATTTATGAAATTTGTAGCTTTGAAGGAATAATACACTCCGTTCTTTATTTTAATTCCATCCCTATTCCAATTGAATGCTAAATAACTTTCATCTTCTCTATACATTAACCAATTCTCTCCATTATTGTCTCCTAATCTAGGAACACCACCTCTATTCAATATCTCCTGTTTATTTTTATTACTTCTTGCCCAATCAATAGTTAATTTACCTGGAGTTTTAGGAAATCTTCCAATAGTAATATTACCTAAAGTTTTCTTAAAGAGATATTTATTTCCAAGTAATACTCCTTTAGAAATTTCTTCTCCAATTAGATTTACAATTTCAGAATAACTTTTATAATCAATATCTCTGAGACTTCCTAGAATACTATATGATCTTGAATATTCTAATATTCTATTTGAAGTCACAACATATTTATAAAAAAGTTCTTTTAATGTAACATTCATATTTGGATTATCTCCAACAAGCTTATAATTCCAACTTGCTTTCTTATCAGGATTATATTGAATTGTATCAACATATTCCATTTTAACATTTATATCCGCTAACTTATCTTCCATAGTTTTTAGCAACGCATACATTGCATTTTTAGAAAGTCTAAGTTTATGAATTTCTGCATTCAGTTGAAGCATTTTAGATTGAATCTTCTCAACGCTGTTTTGATACTGTTGTTTCGTCTTCATTTAGTTTTACACTTAAATTGTCATCAGGATTAGTAATCCCAAATTCAGTTTTTAACATTTCTGTAACGATCGAATTAATCATATCTTCTGCAAAAGGTAATTCAACTTCTAGACTATCTATTTCAGGAGTCAATGCTGTAATTACATCCTCAGGACTATAGAATATAGATTCTATAAATATCTTTTTAAGTTTAATATTATTATCTGAAACAGTTGAGAACAAATATAAATAACCATCTAAAGGTATATATCCAAAGAAGCCGTTAGGAAAGAGGAATGCACTTGATCTGAATCTTTCCCAAGTCGAATAAGTAAATGTAAGTGGCCCACTACCTACAAAAGTAAAAGGAGCTTCATTTTCAAATCTAATTGGCTTCGCAACTTTATTAACAGTTCTCATCATTGTTATTCGAATATCTAATGGAAATGGAGTTTCAATTAAATCCAATCTATAATAAATCTTTAAAGAATTATCTATCCCATTTCGTTCAAATGATTGTCTTACTCTGGTGGCGTAAAGATTCTTAAACGAATCTATTACTCTATTCTGAAGTTCAAGTGAGAAAGGTTGCTTTAAAAGATTAGCAACCTTTTCACTTAATGTTATATAATTCATTACAATATCATTAACCAACCTGAACTATAATTTGTAGGATTAACATCACTAATAGGAGTAAATTTGTTTCCAACACTTAATGTTAATGATATATCTCCATTTGATTGTCTTGGTCCAAACGTAGCAGAATATGAAGGAAAATCATATTTGCAACTAGCATTTACTACATTTGTAATTCCAACATTCAATGTGATTATTTGTGCTCCAGTTGTCAAAGGAGAAGTATTCGCAATTAGTATTTTAGCATAAAGTATTCCATTTATACTTTTTAATGCAATATTGTATGCAATAGAAGGGGTTGTTAAAAAATTACCACTAATTGTTGAATAATTTGTAATATTATTTGCTTTACTCCCAAGTTGTTTAGCTGTCGGAACTAAATAAAATCCATCTGTATCTTTTTCAGTAGAAGTTGCTACTTGTGCATCAGTAGCAATTTTTACTAGTCCTTGCCTAGAATTAGAAGCATTTGATTCTAAATTCAAAAAGAAAGGAATTGATTGCAATAGTTTTGACCAAGTTTCAACAGCAGGAACGTCTCCTTCTAAGAATCTATTTCCTACTTCAACTTTTCGTATTGAATATAAACCATCGTCATCTACAAATGCTTTATTCACAAAATGACTCAATGGATAATTCTTTTCTCTATCTTGTAGAGTTCCATCAGAGACTTTTACATTTCGTAAAAAGAACTCTCTTACTTCTGCTATACTCATTATACTAATCCTTTATTATTATCATAATGATCATTAAAAGTTTTTAAAACTTCTTTAATAATCCAGTTGTATAACACCATTGCTACGGTGAATGTATATATTAATTGTTGAGTGTTTGTCGAATCTAATTTATAAAATAGAAATCCAAGACCTAGTCCTACAACAAGTGAAACACCTATTTGAATAGGTTTGTTGGGTTTCTTTATCAGATATTTTAAAATACCATATATTAACAACGTTGTTGAAAATAAATAGTAAAAGTTGAAATCAAATATTTTGGATAACAATGTGTCCATTTTTTAAGAGTCTTTTGTTAGCAGGTCTAGTTCTGTTTTAGCCTTACTAATTTGTGTTGTAAAATAGTTATTTATAAAAGTTCTAACTTCTCTATACAATATATCAGAAGATTCACTAGCAGAAATGGATATTAGGTTCAATAATTTATTAGAAAAATCTTCCATATCCATTTTCTTACTTAAATGAAAATCTAATTTAATTCCTCTACATGTAAGTTTGTTTAAAAATCTTGCATCTTGAAAGTATCTATTTGTTACGTGAGTTCTTATAGTAGTTTCAACTCTATTTATCATGAATCTTTCTTCTGAATAATTATCTTCTAAACAAATTGCTTCTCCAATTGTATCTAATATTGATAATTTAGTTCTACTGTAAACTAAGTCTATTATATCCATTGCTACAACTTGCGTAATATTATTTGCAAACTTTTCATAAAGAATATCAATTAATTCAGTCATTCTATGAGAAGTATCCTTATTACTAGATTCTATTATAGTTGCAACTCTATGCAATTGTGCAAATATATTATTTTGTGAATTATACAAATTACTTGTAAAAGTATTTATAGTTTTATCTTTTCTAGATTGTCGAACTTGTCGTATAACCTCTGTCAAGATTGGTATTAATACTAGCATCATTGCTATTACAAATACCATCCAAGGTTCTAATGAATCAGTAAGTAGTGTTAAGTCCTTCATCCAATTTTAAATTAAAATCGTTATCAAATTTAGAAATATCTATGTTATCTCTTTTACTTATAATTCTAAAAGAAACTTTAGATGCTGTAATTAAAGATAAATCATCAGAGTGACCTATTTCATATTGTTGTATTCCATCAATGTAATATCTTTCAAATACGTTGATCAGTATTCCATTTTCAATTAAAAATCCACATTGTTCCATGATTAATAAGTTGCACTCCATCGATATCTAGGAGTAGAATTTGTAGAAGATATTTTTAAATTTATAAGAATCCATAATTTTTCTTTAGGTGTCCAAATTGTATTACTACTATTTCCATCATATCCTAAACCTTGATTTAAATAATTGAGTTGTGTTTCAGTTAAATCATTTATATCTCCTGTATATCCTCCGAGATCAAATGGAGAAGAATATATTCCAGATATGCTTGCATCATTTCCTCCAATATTTAATATTTTAACAGAAGTATTAATGTAACTAGTTCTATTCAGATATATTTCATTTATCAATGAATCTAATTCTATTTGAGAAATTCCTGTATTATATGTCACATTTATGTTCACAATGTTAGAATAATATGCAATATATTTTAAATTAGAAATATTGCAAATAGAAGAATTTAACATAAAATATTGAGTTCTTGTGCCACCTCTTGTTGAAGAGTTTACATCATTTGCAAAATTATACATATCTCCATTTACAGTCATTCCAATAAAGTATATGTATATAGATTTTTCTAAATTTGTCCAACCATTATTTGAAAGACTATCAAAATTTATATTCAACGTATGATTATATAAATAATTTCCAAAACACATATATGTATAATATCCTAAATAATCTGATATTAAATTTATAAATTGTTCAGCATCTCCTGAAAATATTCCATCTGATGCAACTAAATATATATTACTAAATTTATTTCCAACTATTTTAGAATATACTGTTGAATTATAATTTGGTGATCTATAATCTATTAAATTTGAGATATTGCCAGTAATAGTTCCTCTTATATAAATATATCCTGAAGCAGTATTTCCAAAATGAGTTAATACAGTTTCAATATCAGCTTTTGAGTTGTAAGATGTTTGAAACAGAGATAAATTATAACTTTGAAGATTTGTAAAATCTGTAAATACTAAAGGAGCATATGTTAAATTTACATTTGCTAATATAGGATTTTCAATTAGTTTTAAAATATCACCTGTAAAATTCCCACCTAATGATATCGAACTTACTGTTGCAGATATTTCAGATGCATTTCCTACAAGATTTGTTCCTGATGCTGGACTAATATTTAAGGCTTGAAGATTTGTATTATTTTGAAAAAATGTTGTAAAATCTTCATCTTGCGCATATTGATCTAATTGTGCAGAAGTTAATTTTGTAAGTGAGTTCAACATAGATGTAGTAAAAACTTTTTTCCCTCTATATAAATATACATATGTTAAATTAAGTCCAACATTCAGTTGTTGTTTTATAATATCCATATTATTAAATATCAGCAATGTATCTAAATTTATCAATTTATTAAATCTATTTGGAATAATTCCTATCACTTTAGCATAAGATGAACTTCCTATATATAAATATCGTATGTTTTCTAAATCATTGTCATTTACAATAACATCGTAATTTTTAATACTAGGTAAAGATATATTTACTACTGTGTTAACACCTCCAATACAATTATAAGCAACATTATCTAAATAAATAGTCATATTTACAATAGTTCCTATTACAAATTTTACATATGTCGTAGTGTCTCTATTAAAAAATGTAAAAATCTTTTTAGATGTTGCTATTATAATCTTATCATTCGATTTTACTATTTTATTATTTGATTTTATCATGGTTATAAAATTATTCCTTGTAAAAATAACTCAATTGCTCCAATAGTCCAACCACTTACAGGAGGAGTTATATTCATAACAACATTTGCAGAAGTCAAATCGATTATATAATTTGTAGAAGGGATTAGTTTAGTAAACAATGCTAAAGAATTTGCTATATTATCTACATGTAAATTTGTAGATCCTAATATATTATCTTTTGAAGCATTATTGCCGATTTTTATATATGCTGGGTTAGTGACAGTAACTCCTGAAATAGTTGTATACACATAATATATATCTGTAATCATAAATTTCATAGGAGTTTGAGAAATAGGTATTAATATTACATCCCCATTTGTTAAAATATTAATTGGAAATTTTAAAGTGATTGGAATACTTCTAGTAGCCAAATTTGTAAGAATATCTAATTCAAACAATCTATCTCTATGTTGTCCTTGTATAGTTGGTGTATCTGTAGTAAATAATTCAAAACTATCAAAAGATGTTCCATCAATTTGTTGCCAAGCAGTAATCACATTTGGAGTAGCATTGTCTAAACATTTATAATACTTAGTTTCATCTTCAATGTATAATATTGTTCCAAGTCTTACCATTGAAGTAGTTATAGAAGAAATATTTGCAGCAGTTGCTATACCCAGTCCTTTAGTTACTCCATCTAATGCAGTTTGTAATCCTGTTACATTTGCAATAACATGTGTATGAACTATTGGGGCTTTGCCTGCAAGATTTGTATTTATAGTATTTAATTGATTTTGTAAATCAGTTATTGTAGATATTGCTTGAGTATGAGAAATTGGAGCATAAGCAAGTAATCTACTTGTAATATCGGTAATATAATCAGTTATTTGAGAAACAGTGTGTGTATGAATACTTGGAGCTTTAGCAGATAAAGTTGTAACTAAATCTGTAATATCGTCCATTGTAACCATTCTATTTTCAAATAATCCTGTTGTAGAATTATATACTATGCAATTTCTATTTACAGGACTTACTATTGAAGCATCAATCAGATCTGTTAAACTTAATGCTACAACTCCTGTTTTTCCATTTACTGAAACAACACTACCAGGAAATAATAAAAGTGCCCAATTTATAAGTTGTGTAGGATCGTCTGTTTTTAAAATATATGTTTTTGCTTCATCATTTCTTATGCACAAATCTCCTTTTTGAACAGACGCTGCTAACATTTCAGCTTCACTTGCAGCATATACAACATCTAATATTGCTAAAGCAGGAATATATTGTGTTGGTATTTTTGTGTCAGCTCCTAAAGGAACTAATCCATTTGCATTTCCTTTACTTGAAATAAATTCATCTATTTGATCGTGAGTATTTACTCCAATATGTGTTAGAGCATAGTGATCTGTAACTCCAGCACTTTGATCTAATACCCAACTTGCATTATCTAATGCTATTTTAAGTATATATGTTTCATTTTCTGCAACACAATATACGTGCATTCCTAAAGTTCTTTGTTCACTTGGTATATTGTCTCTTGCAGCAATATCATCAACTTCAAAATATCCTCCTTTTCCTAAAGAGGCTTTATGAGTAGGATACGTATCATTAGGATCTTTTCTAACGATTGTTCCAGTTACTCCAACTCCACTACTTGATTGTGCTGTGCTCATTATGATACAATTATGTTAACTGAAGAATGTAATATGTTAGTCGATCTATATGAATTATAATCTATTCCATTTACTGTTATAACTATTGAACTTTGCATATCTATTGCAAATCCTGTATCAGCATCTTTAAATGCAACAGGCGTTCCAGTTGAAACAGGAATATTTATATATTTATACCCACTATCTGCAATAGGATAAGTAGTTTTCCAATTATTTATCAATGTCTTAATCATAAGTAGTATATCTGTATCTGCCAATGATTCAAGATTACTGGCTCCATAGTATATAGGATTAACACCATATATAGTTATATCTTTAGTTATAAGATTTCCTTTTATATCATAACATTGCAGTCTAAATACTTGAACTTGAGGAATTGTAAGATTTTGAAGTGCAACTAATTCAGAACTATTTGCATTATCAGTAGTGAATAATATTGCTCCACCATTAGTAGAATCTAAAATTTCTATATGCATTCCTGAAACTGCATCTATCAATATGTTTTGAGAATTTTGATATATCCATGTAAACAATGTTTCAGTTGGAAATTGACTTCCTAGTTCATTATATGTAGGTATCCCACATAAAAATGTTGCAACAGGCTTATAATATTTATGTATTATATCGTGTATCATAGTTGAAATTGGAATCTTATTGAATGTTTGATTTTTACTCATTCCTTGAAAATCATCTTCTAAAGGAACAATGTCTGTATATGAAAAATCTTTTGCAATAATTTTATTTGATGTTTCATCAATACTTAATATAAAATTATTTTTATTTATAAAATCTCCTAGATTAAATTCTGCAATTGAATTTACAGACATAGGATATATTTGTGTCCAATCTAAATATTTATTTGAATTAGTTATGTCATATATCATCATATAAACTTTTTTATCAGATGGAACAAAAGCTGTAACCATTCTATAATTTTCATTATTTACTAATTCAATATTATCATATCTTAACACTTTATATATTGTAACTTTATCTCCGTCTTGATTTGTATTTGGAGAATCGATAGCACAATCCGAATAATAAGTTTTAATATCTGTCAAATGTTTTGTAATACCATCTGAAATGTAAGTTGGAACAATTATCTTTTCAGAACTTTCACCTGTAGGATCTGCAACAAGTTCTTCAGTAAATCTCTTATATGTATGATTGTTACCATTAAAATAATCTACAATATTATCAATTTTACTTGGATCATATGCAGCATCCTTATTCCACGAACTTCCATTCCAAATATACCAACTTGCAGGATTAGTTTGAACAACTACTGCTTGTCCTAATTCTAGTAAACTAGCATCTAATACTTTAGTATATGTTGAAGAATTTGGATATTTCTCATATATACTATTTGCCACAATATATCTGTCTCCTATTTCATTTGTTGGAAAATTAGATAAATCCGGAAGTATTGCCAATACAGGTTTCAAATCTGAAGAAATAACTGTTGCAGTAATATCTTTTTTAGAACTATTATAAAGATAGATTCTATTATAAATATCTAATTTGAAGTGTATAAATTGACCAAATGCACCATCATCAGAACTAAATGTGATATCCTTTCCACCAAGAAACATTGGAAAAATATCTGTATTAGAAACATTTAGTGTATCTTTAAATGTTATTGTTTTAGTTGTTGCAGGTGGAGTATTAACATCTACTCCATTATAAAAATTGAAAACAATTAAAAAATCATTTACGGTTATATCTTCTAAATTTATTCCATTTGAATTGTCAATCACTAAACTACCAAATGAAGCACTATCTTTTATCGATAATTGACAAGTATTTACAGTTTTATAATAATTTCTAATATCTAATCCTTGCATACTATTGCCTGCAGGAGTATAACCAACAGCAGATATAAAATTCCAACTTCTTCCTAATCTCAAATCTTGATTCTTAGGATGAGAATACAAACTAATTCCAGATTCATACCAATTGACAGTATCTAATATTCCATTTACTACAGGAGCTTTATCAATATTTATTGTTTTACTTATATAAATCTTTTCACCAAAAAATACAACATATCCTATTTGATATGGAATTCCATTTGTCCATATTACGTTTTGATAATTAGATGTTCCGCCACCAGTTGAAAAAGGTTTAAATGTCCAATCATTTACAAGATCTGCTGTAGAAGGTATTGCTACAGGTTGTAATTGATATAATTGTCCACTTGTTTTTTCAACAACTAACATCCAAGGATATCTATCACTAAGAACTAAAGAATTCATTCCTTGTATATCAAGCCATGCCTTTTTATCTAAAGGTTCTTGACGTCGTAAAAAATAAGAAGAAGTTTTATCTATACTCATTATGTTATTGCTAAACTACGTTTAAAAACATCTATTGAAGTTATACCACTCAATTGATATAAATAATAATTACTACCATTTAAAGTTATAGTAGATTTTCTATAATCTGTTGCAGTTTCATCTTCTCCGTCTTTAATACTGTTTATAGTATGACCAACTGGAACTAAAAAATATGGAATCTTATTTACAATGTTCGATATAGTTAATTGCATATAACCATATGTGTCAGATATATTAACAACCGTTCCGTTGTTATATTCATCAGATGTAAGTGAACCTAACGTAGAACTTAACCCATATATAAGTTGTAACATAGTAGAAGGAATTGTAGGTATTGTAACTGTTAATATTTCATGTTTAACTTCAATTATATCAGAAATAGACATTTGACCTATTGGACTATCTATCTCATTTTCCAATTTATACTTCTTTAAATATATGGATAGGAAAGTATCAAAATCGTAGCCATAGTATGCCAATTTAGAGCGTATCTTATCGAAACTATACCTAACCTTTATTTCACTCCATTTTAGGAATTTGCTTTCATTATAGAAGAGATTATCGAGTAATTCTAGGATTGTATTTAAAAATATGATATTTTTATAAGCATTACTTAGATTAAATTCTGCATCCTCATCTAATTGTTGATTAATTAAATTATTATAATAAGTTTTAGTTAAATCTAAAAACTTTATTATCTTCTCATCTCGACTATTTATATTATGCTGGAACATATTTCTTAAGATTATCAATTAAATCTTTCAATACATATAGTTCACTAATCAAAGCATCGTATAAATCTTGATATGTATAATCAAAAGAATACATGTAATTAAGTTTTCTATACAATGTATCTTTCAAAGTTATAAATACATTGAAGTCATAAAACGAAGCATGAGGATTATTGCTAGGATATGATTGTAACAAACTTCCTAAATATTTAGTATTACCATTCAATATTGTAGGATATGCTACAAATATATAATCATATGTTCCTAAAGAATCTACAATGTTTATTCTAAATATTCCATCTGGGAGACTTAGTATTTTTTCAGTAGTATCGATATTATTTGTTTCAACTGTATCCCAAAGTTTATCATCATTCATTTGATATAAAGTGTATGTTATATTTTCATATGATACAATACTTATATTTGATTGATATTTTTCAGTAATTACATGTAGTTTTGTAACAGTTGATAATGCTGGAATTCCAGTTTCATTAGTTTTATTTCTAGTTGTCAATACTCCATTTACACTGATAGTAAAACCTGCATCAAAATCCGCATACGATATAATGTAATTAGCAGCACCTTGGAAATATGAATCAACTTCATCTCCTAAAGATTCATTTATAGTTGGAATATCTCCAACGTTTACAGGAGTCAATTGAAAATATTTATAATATTGCAGATCAACATTTAAATCCATTACAGGTAAAAAATAACTATCTTCTGTTTTATATACATCTAATTGACTTTGATTAGAAATTGTAACAGTTTCAAATAGAGTATATTCCCATCTAACAGTCATTCTGATATAAGTTCCTAATTGCAAACTAGAAGCATATACTAGATTAGCTATTTCTCCAAGTCTGAAGAAAGTAATAATATTAGTTATATTACCAGGTTCATCTATTTCAAATGGATAAATACTAACATTCTGAATACCTGTCGTATTATAGCCCATATATTCACGAGTGTTTATTACTTTGCCTGTATCAGATTTACATTCGTAATTTATTCCAAGTTGTCTATCTGGATTTGAAAGAACTCCATCTATATAAAACTTAGTAACATTTGTAAAATCTAGAATTATATTTGGTGAGTATCTTTTACCAATAACGTATTTGCCATCTATAGGATTCATTTGAAATGTAACATCTGGATCATATTTTGGTAATATGATTTGAATAGGGGCACTGGTATCTACAACAGTTTCAAATATTTGAATATCAGGATTAATAAAAGTATTTTCTGAAACAAGTGTTACTAAACTATTATCTACAAATGTAGGAGAAATAAATTGAGTTATTCCAGATATGTTTGAAGAACTATAATATTTGCTTCCAACTAGATATTTAACATTCGTACTAACAGAATTATTATTTTTAAATAGATTTACTATTTTACTATAAGGTTTGTAATTATATGCAAAAGAAGCATACGCAATATGATTTAAATCTAAAGTTAGCATCTTCAAATCAAAAGCAAGATCGTAATTATAAAACTTAAGAAAATTATGATAAGTCATATATCCACCTGCCTGAATATCTAAAACAACACTTATCTCTTCATCGAGATCGAGATATTGTCTTGCATCCATAGCATTGATATACAATTTACCTGTTGCACTTTCATACATGGCTTTGACTTCTGTATCTCTTAATTTATTTGTTCTAAAGTATACAGACTCCCATGTATCAGCATTATTTATACTAACGGATCTATCACTATAAGTATCATATAATGTTATTATTGGTGTTCCATCAAATTGCGCTTCGACAATTGATTCAATTGGTTTAGAAACCTTTTTGAGAGTTATCGTATTTTTCACAATAGTGTTTGTTTTAAGTAAAAAAGCCCTACTCTAAATAAAATCATTAGAGAAGGGCTTATTAAATGTGTCACCTTGTTACTATGCCCAAGTTTCAGCAGCAGAGCCGACAAGAGCAGCAAGAATAGAATCCATATCAGCAATCAGTGCTGTAGAAGTTGTTGGAACAGCGATAACATTTTGAATTTCAAATTCGGTGCTTAGAGATTCAGTCTTATTTACAAATGTTATGAAATATGCAACATACGTCAAAGTTGTATCAATATACGATGGAATTTCTCCAAACAGTTTTGCAGCAGGAGCAGGATTCTGACCATTGCTTACCTTTGCTTCATTTTCCAATGCAACTAGATCACTTACAGGAGTTCCCATAGTTCCAGAAACCATTGCATAAGCAGTTCCTGCATATAGATCACCAAGTTTTGCAAAGATAGGATGATCGTAATCTTTTGCTACTAATTGGATTCCATAATAAACTGTAGAATTCGTAACAGTTGCAACACCATGTGCGTGTGAATCAGCATTCACAAGCGCTACTAAACGAGCAAGAATAGTTGCAGTAGAATCTCCAGTTTGCACTAACGTCTCATAATGACGACTATGAAGTGGATTTTCATTTACAATCATTGGATCGTATGTATACAAAGATACAGGTAATCCAACATAATTCGTATAATCACTAGGAGCATTGATGTTCTTAGTTGTAAGACCTGATGCAGCATTATAACCTAAAGCATATGTAAACTTTGTTGGAGCAACATATGTCTTTTTTACAGTTTTGATCTTACCGGCATTCATTGGATTAGCTGATTGAAAATCACCACCATGATTTACCATAAAAGTTCCATACTTAGTTGCATCGAGACCTAGGTTAGCAGCAATTGCTGCACCTGTTACTCCAGGAACTAAAAGAACTCCATCATGTCCTAAAAATGTAATTCCACCATCAGCCAAATCAGTAATCCCACCGATAACATCGCCAGCAGTAAGACCTTTTGAGAACCTATCAGTTGAGCCTTTAAGACCAACAGTAATAAATTTTTGAATCATTTTAATTAGTTTTATTTTCGTTTAAAATAGCCTGATAACTACCTTCAATATAAGCTTTAAGTTTTTGAGCACTTAAATCTACAATCTTTTCTCCAACTTTTATTTCACACATTGCTCCAGTATTAATATTTATCAATCTTGGTCTTTTAATGTATGTTAAAGAAAGAGAGTTAACATCGAAATTATTATTTTTAAAAACAATGATTTTGTTTTGTTGAATATCTATTAAAGGTTTACGATGTCTATTTAATGTATACATCGTATTTCCTAATACTTCATCTATTTCACTACTTTTAATTAAATCAGTTGGTGAAGTTTTTGTATTATTTAAAGTTGATAATTGATAATTTATCGTATTGATCGTTGCACTGTTTTCTCCATCTTTTAAACCACCATTAACTATTTCTGTATCTGAAACAATTATAAAAGATGTTGGCGCATATGTATCTCCATAATATTCCCAATATATTTCAAAGTTGTTTCTACCAACTTTATCTAACACATCGTTAACCAACATGAATAATCCATCTTTGTCAACTACTTTAATTATAGCAGTATCAATAGTATACAATGTTTCAATTGTATCTCTTTCAATCCATAGTTTGAAAGTTGAAAATAAGAGACCATCCGCACTAGTAAAATCAGTTACTTTTATAGTTGCAACATATTTATTGATAGGTTGCAAATTAGGAATGATTCCATTCCTATTGTAATAATAACTAACATTGCTTCTCGAATGGTTCTTATAATCAGAAGGAAGAATACCAATAGACTTTGTAGAATCCACATAATATAATGGAATAGAACAAGTCTTTTTTAATGGAGCTAATTCATCGTAATTTAATTGATTCGCCTCAAAGCCTTCATTTCGTTTATTTCTACGATCATCAATGATGCTATCAATATACGCTAGACATGATGAATTTAAAACCATATCTTTAAGCTCAGGAAGAATAGATTGTTTCCTATTACTTGTAATATGTTGCAACACTAGATCAATTCCGATATGAAGTTCTTTAGGTGAATTATACATTACTTATGATTTTTTAATTGTAAATAAGATTGTTTCAAAGCATTCGCAACCTTAATCTTATTTTCATCTTTTGAATGAAAGAATGAAATAGCTTGATCGAGATTTTCACCAAAGATAAACGAAGGATTTTCAGGATCAACAAAGATTGAAGGTGGTAGACGTTTAATCAGATTAAGAGCCTCATATTTTAAAATAAGAGACTTATCTATGTAGTGATCAAGGTCATTCAGGATCTTAATTATTTCATCCTCTTTGTTTGAAATAACTTTTATAATACCAGCCTGAAGAGATGATATTGGCATCTTAATTGCATCTCTAACCAAATTAGGGAACAATTCAATATAAATTGCCATGTATGTATCAACATCTTGATCTTTAACAATGAGAGATGTAAACTTTTTAGTAGCTTCAAGACTTCTTTTTTCAGCTTCTTCTTTTCTACGCTCTTCATCACTATCGCTAAAAATATAAAATTTAATAGCAGCAGATTTATGAACATCTTTAGGATTATTTGCTACGGCTTTATAACCGAGGCAATAAATATAAAGAACATAATCAGAAGGATTTTCAAATTGACCAAACTTATAAAGTGAATCATCTTTGATATTTCCTTTCATCATTTCCTTTACAACATAATTCATAAGTTGTTCAGAAGTGGTTATCTTTTGTTCGTCCTTTAGGGTTCTAATATATGCCGCTCTGATTGGATCAGGATCGTCAATATTAAAATCCATACTCAGATTGAGAACATAACCACCTTTTGGAACTTCAACAGATATACTATTGAAATGTTCATTCATTTCCTTTTGCCAATTTACAGAAGCAGTATTGGCAGAAGCACCAATTACAGTTGGCATTACTGTTCTAAGAAGTTCCTCTCTGGATGTCATAGCTTTGACAGCAGAAGTGGAACTTCCTATTCTCATAGTTTCTTTTACAAGAACTTTCTCATTTTGTGTTTCAAACCATGAAGGGTTTAACTTCCAATTTATTCTTGTAGTTCTAGTGTAATTCATATTGTTACTTTTAAGGATTTATTTAGATTAAAGTTCTTTCTTAAGATAGAAACATGTTGAAACGTTTTTAATAGCGATTCCCGATGAATCAATTACTTCGTAGTATGCAACGTCTTTTCTATCAGAAATACGAATATCATTACTCAAACCCCATTCCTTAGGTAGTGGAGTCATACCTTTATAGATTCCAACTTGATATTCTCTACCTGCTTCAGCAACAAGTTGAACGTTCCTTTCACCATCTTCAGCAACCGAGTGATCTAGGAATACCATTGTGAAACTTTCTCTTGCGAGACCGTCAATAGTATCTCCATTCTGAAGTTGCATTTGAGCTACTGGACCTTTATCAAAATAAGAAGTAACTTGAACAGTGATAATCTTACCATCAATAGTTTTGTATCTATTGAAATAAGCACCATATTCTAAGAAGCCATTTGCAGTTCCAATTTGAGTATCTCCAAGTGGAGTAAAATACTGATGTGCAATTGCATCTGTCATAACAGCGTTATGAAATTCTCTTGCACCACCACGACCAGTATAAAGAATAATTTCAGTTGGACCATCATCGTCTCTATTTGAATAGATAGCGTTGATAGTATTATCGAACTTCTTAAGAGTTAAAGTTGCATATGAATCTGAATTTCCAACTGAATCGATTTGTTCAAAAACACCTGCACCTCTAGGAATATCTTCCCCAGTGTCAGGATCTTGAAGCATAATCTTACCGTTATTATCCCTATTATATTTACTTACCCAAAGATCATTTTCATTCAAGAAACGTCTTTCTCTTTCAAAGATAGCCATTTCAAAAGGAATCCAACTATTTACTTTCGTAGATTTGTTGTTTTCATCAATGGCATCAAGTTCGATATTTAAAACCTTATTGGCAATATTACCAGTAATACCTTTTGAATATCTGTGATATCCAAATTGGTTTGTAAGTTTACCAGGAGTATAAGAATTACTTCTAGTTCCATCTGATTTGGCAGCAGCAATGATAGGAGCACCCATAACCCAGTAAAGACCTTCTGTGAAATTAGATAAATCAACTGATTCACCTTCTTTCAAGTTCATAGGCATCAATAGGTATTCGTATGAATTAGCACCCAATCTATTACCATCATTCATTAAATAGAACTGAAAAAGATTATCAGGAGAAGTAAGAGTGTAACTCTTAATGAAAGTCTTATCCTCAAAAATTACTTTAATTGGAGTGGTATATAAACCAGGAGTTGCATTAACACCTGAAAGACCTTTACACATCGAAGTCCTTTTCATCCTACCGATGATATTCCACTTATATTGAGTGTCGTTCATAACCGTAGGTTTAACACTCTTAAGGAAACCGTTACCTTCAGTCATCATACTTAATGGGAAAGATGTAGTATCTTTACCGAACATCCATGTAAGATTTTTAGAAAGATCTACTGGATCAATAAGTTGATTATTAATTAACATATTTGTGCTCGAATGCTTTTCAGCAATGAATGCACCTTGAGAAAGAATACGCATAGTTTTTTAATGTTTTACAGGAAGATTATATTTTATTATTCGAGGCTTATTGCTACTTGAAGCCGGTTTCTTGTTACCAATAGTAATTGTAGGTATTCGTTTACCTTTATTGTCATCACGAACTTGATTGCTAAGTTGAGATAAATCTCCATGCATTAAAGTCGTTAGATAAAGTAGAAGTTTTTCATCTACATTTGAAAGTCGTTTATTATAATCGATCATTGCTTGTGTATTACCATTTGCATCTGCGGCATATGAAATATAATCAAATACTTGTTTACGTGACATAGTTTGTATAGAACCATCTTCTCGTTTAATTTTAACTCCAACTTCTGGAATTCTAAAACCACTAATTTGACCCTTCTTTACAATCTTATCATAAATCGAACCTTCAATATCATGAACTACTTCTTTACCATTTTCAAATGAAATACCATAATATTTAGTATTCTGTTCATTTGCAACTCGTTGTGTCTCAGCTGTTTTATTCTGTTCAACTGTTTTAAGATAAATTTGTGCTTCTAAAGCATCTTCCATCAATTTATTATCAGCTTTACTATATCCTATAAATCTAGTAATTCTTTCTTGAGAATCTCCTTTATGTAACTGAGCAGCAGTTATAATCTTTTCCATTAGTTCAACATCATCTTTTGTAAGAGGTTTCTCTGTAAGACTTTGAACTGGAACGAAATTATTAATTGAACCAGTTGTAAGCTTATGATTATAAACTTGAGCAATATCAGGATTCGTTTTAAAGAATTCATTTATTACTTCTTGTTTAGTTTCAGCTACAGCTTGTTCTCTAATCTTAGCTTCTCTAGCAGCAAATCCTTGAGGAGTATTTTCAAATACTAAAGGTTTACCATCAGCATCTTTTAATTCAATGCCACTAAGTTTTGATATATTATCAATAGTAAAACTATCTTCATCTTCAGTATCAGCTTGAGCAGCAAGTTGTTCAGCTTCATCTTTTGTTAATAATATTTTACCTTCTTTATTAATATAATCCCCATTTTCAGTTAGATAGGCTTCAATTTCATTATCGCCATCTTGAATAACTGTTTTGGAATCATCTTCAAATTTAAAATCAGCAATGTCAAAAATTCCTTTGTCTGCATTCAGATCGATAACTAATAAATTTTTATCAGTTTCTTCTTCATGTTTATCTTTGTCTACATCGTCAGGTATGATAGGATTTCCCTGTTCATCTAAATCAGGAATTAAAGTATCATCCTTAATAACATCTCCTGTTTCATTTACCTTTATGTTTGCAGGAAGTTTTATTGGTTCAAGCATAGTTTTAATTTTTTGTATTTAAAATCTTTATCAAAGATAGCATTTTGCTACTTGTTTGCAGTCATATAATATAGGTATAAGCAATGCACAAATATAATAAAAATAAATTACTATATTATAGTGTCGATATAAATTAATTATTTTTGTCGATTCTTTTGTTGTCTACTACGAATTGCAATTTCTTGACCTCTTTGTTTTGCAGAAAGAGTATCCAGAGCTAATCTTCGTTGTTCTATTCCAAGTTTTAATTGTTTTAATTCCACATCATTTGATTTTCCATTTGCATTATCTGACAAAGCTTGTATCTCATACATCTTTATTGACATTTGATATTCAAGTCTTGCAGTTTCCATTTGCTCACTTTCAGTATTCATTCTTTCAGCACTTTTCTCTTTCATATCTTCAAGCTGAAGTTTCATTTGTTCAATATCTTTCTTCGCTTGTTCTGTATATTGCATATTAGCTTGTTCCAAAGCTGTTTTTTGTTCTTCAACTTTCTTAATGATCTCCTTCAATGAAGCCATACTATTACTATCAATTGCTTCTGCAGCTAGAGTAAGATTTCCATTCTGAGCACTTGCTAATGCCAGATTCGCAAGTTGAGTTTTCTTTTCAGATTCTAATACTCCATTCTTATATGTGATACCTATATTGCTAGCATTATGCTGTTCTCCGGGAATATCTACATAAACAGTTTTGTTAGTTTGTTTATTGTAGAAACTCCCTTTAATTCCATCAATCCATGCTAACTTACTTGCATCGATATCTGCTAATCCATCTCGTTCTCTAAATTTATTAAACATTTCAAACAATAGGATACTTGCAGTAGTAGCTTTAGTAATTGCATATTCAGTAGTAGCTTTTCCAGCAGAACTATTAATGTCTCCATAACGTTGTTCATTCATAGAGGCTATTTCAAGTGCTTCTTTTTTAGCTTCAACTTTTAATTCAGAAATCATCTTTATAAAGTTTTCAAGACCACTCATATAAACACTTCTAATTCCTTGAATCAAGTTTACATTATCAGTAGTAACAAATAAAAATCCATCTTCTTTAGCAATAGATAGTTTTTCAACTCTGGAAGTTTCTTCACTATCTTCAATTAAATCTTCAGGAATAACTACTAAATTTTTATATCTTGATATTGCTTTCTCAAGTTGAATTGAATATAGTTTGTATATTACTTGTAATGGAGCAATTCTTGAAGGAATAGGATTACAATGCCCATCTCCTAAAATTCCAGTAATACCGTTGTATGGTAATTTCAAATCAGAAGAATTATTAATATCTACTCTTTGAGGTTCAAAATATCGAGGTTTAGTATAAATAGATGTAACTCCTGATCCAAATCTATACATTTCGTAACCCTTAAGAATATAATCTTCTGTTAAAGATATGTCACCAATCATTGGATCAAGTTCGTAATCAGTATCAACTTCTTTAGTTTTGATACTCCCATCATCAGCATGATAAGTAAGAATTTGAATTTCTTCTTCACTTTTAAATACTATATGACTTCTTGCAATAAGTCCATTTGTAGTAAACATTACAGGATCAGTAGCACCATCAATACTTGGAACTCCTATACTAGCCATACTACCTTCGATTTGTCTAGATTGTAGTATTTTATTAGGATAGAGATATTCTCCATTCTGAGTTCCTGTATCTACCATTTGTAATATTAGTTGATAATCTTCTGCGTCTAGATCATTACGATGTTGTGAATTTAATACGTCCATCGTTATAAGATCTTGTCTAACTCCTATAGGATCATCTTCTATAAACATATTATTATTACCATTTATTCGATAATATTCTACTGGAGAAACAATCTCTTTATAAACTTTATTTCCAATTACACGTCTGTAACTTATTACTTGTTCAGTTGCAAACCAATAAAAGAAAGCTTTAATATATTTAATCTCAGCATCAGTAATATCATTCAATAAATGAATTACATTACTATACTCAATTACCTTTTCATCAATCCATGTATCTAAAAAATCTTTACGAATCTTTTTAATATCATCTTCTGTTAATTGAGGAGCAGATTGTTGAGGAGCTTGTTGTGCTCCTTGCTGTTGAGCTTGTTGATCTGCTTGTTCTTGTTGTTGTTGTAATTCACTAAATTTATCCATTACAACATCAAAAATTTTATCTTCTAAAAAAGCATTTAACGTTTGGTTACGTTTCATTACTGTTTCAGGATCATTATTATAAACTTCAAAATCAGAATAATTCCTAATATATTCGCCAATATATCTTTCAACAATTCCAGTTATAAATTCAAATTCATCAATATGTTTTGGTAATACAACTGTAGACCCATCAATTGAAAACTTTTTAAGTTCTTTTAGAATATCAGCTGTATCTACAATACCTCTTGCATATCGCAATTGTTTTTCAACTAAATCTTTATTATTATTGTAACTCGTAGCTAAATCTATTATATGATCCGCAACTGGTTTATACCAATCTGGATTTTGTTTTTGTTCAAATGTTACCCTTTGACTAGAATAAAAATTATTCATATCTTCAAATTAATTTTTAAAAAGTTCTGCTAATCTCTTTCTGTGAGTTTTATTTGCAATAGTTGACTTTGCACTATCTTTAGTATAACCTGCATTAAACATCTTAGTTTGGTAATATCTCATGTAAGGAACTGCTAAAATAGCAGAACTAATCCTATCTGAATTTTTACCAGTCTTGAAGTTAGCTAATTCTAATAGCAGAGGTAGATCGTTTAGATTATCAATATTGTAATATATATTTTCATCTTCGTCTATTGATATTTTTTCATAAAGCATATCTGCAAAACTTGTAAGCAATTCAGCTTTTTTTTCATATGAGCCTACAACAATTCCTTTTTGATTTGAACCTTTACCTTTAGGATCAGTATAATAAGAAATATCATTTGCAAGTAACTTAGTTTTTTTATATTTTTTAGCAGTTGCTAAACATGTTCCTCTATCTAATTCTGCTACAAGTAATGAACCATAATATTCTGTAATTGCTAATGCTTTTAAATCCATTTCTTCCATAGTATCCAATCTTCCACAATAACTGTGTAGTAAACGAAATCCATAATTAGGAAAATGTTTATTAGGTAATCCCCATACTTGAATACTAGCTAACGAATGTTTATTAGTTAATTCTTTTTTATCTTTATCAATTCCATAAGGGTCATATACTGTTATAGACATTTCTTTAGGAATATCATCATTAGTATCTCTATAAGGTGAATAAAATATTCTATCTGCACCTTTAACACCTTTATCCACATTAGGAATATCACTTAATAAATATTCATACAAAGATTCATTGTTAGTCATTCTAGTTAGATTGCTAACAAATTCAGGTTTATTATCTTCATTATATTCTATCCATCCATCTCTATATGTAAATACAGTATCTGGATTTTGAATAGTTCTTAATTTTCTAGTTAATGCCTTATGTGTAAATATATTTTCATTAGTATTTAAGAATGCTTCAGAAGGTCTATTTGCACGTTGACCAATAAATATATTTGTTTTTGTTGCAGAGTTTTCTTTTGCATAAGCAATCTTTTTAAGTGTATCTATATGATAAGCTTTAATTATATCCGAATTTCCAAATTCATCTACATAAGGAAAATAAGCCCATACTTGTGGATAGAAAAACCCAGCAGCAGTATCAATAGAATTATCATCCCAAACATTTGCAAATGATACACCATTAAAAGTTTTAGGTTTATAATAGAATTTAGAAAAATCTAACCAGTTAGCATCTTTAGTTCCACCAGTTCCAAACATTCGTTGAATACCACTTACTAAATCTCCATCTTCAATTGAAGAGTTTGTAATATTAACTGTATCTTCTAAGTTAGCAAATTTACCAGATTCTTCATAATTGATTTCAGCACCATCTTTACCAACACCCACAGATTCATTTCTATTTGTAGCATAACTCAATACACTAGAACCCCATCCAAATTTCTTACTACCTTCTTTTTGCTTCTTATAACCAAGTTGTATATTTGCAAGATCTTCTTTAAGATAACCTCTTGACCAATAAGTATTACTTTCAAGCCAATCGAGATTTGCTTTAATCATATGACTCAAAGCATTTGCATCTGTAAGATATTTTATATCAAATGCAAGATTTAATATAGAAGTATCTTTATATAGATTTACAGTATTAGAACTATGACTAGCCTTACTGTAAGTAAAACCTTTTCTACGTGCTTTAGTTTCAACTAGATTAAGTCCATTGTTAATACAAAACTCATCAGTTTTATGTTCCCAATATTGACCATCTATGAATCTAGGAAAATCTTTAATTTTTTTACCTTTTCGTAATCCTCTTTTGATTGCATCTAGTTCCTCTTCACGAGTTCTAGTTCGCATCATACGAGTATAGTTTAAGAAATTATAATGATCTCCTGTAATTCTAAGATCGTGTAATAATTCTTTTTTTCTTTCTTCGGGAGCATTTGGATCAAAATATTCAGGAACGTCTTTAAAATACAACTTACATTTAGCAGTCATACCTCTTTTACGACGTATAGTTTCTTGTCTATAAAATGCCTTATATTCTTGAGAACCTCTTTCAGCAAATGTATAGCACTTGTGTTCTCTAAAATGATCTGCAGCTTTAGTAAAAACTTCAGTATTAATAAACATGAAATCAATCTTCATTAGAAGATTTTCATTTCTATCTATTAGAAAGTCATTATCTAAATCGATAAGATTTATGCTACTTGCAGAAGCATAACGTGACTTATCAGAAATCACATAATCTATGAAGGAGTATTTAATTTCTACTCCTTCATAAACTACATGTTCTCCATTAAATGGTATTTTACCTAATAGAAAATCTTTAATCATTCTTAATCTCCTTCAATTTCAGAATCACCTTCATAAGAATCTGGAATATCATTTCCACCTCTTGCATATTGCTTATCATCCATTTTAGATTTATAAGCATCTAAAGTTGTTTTAAGTGTTGTAGTTATCTCAGGTATTTTAGAAGATAAATCCATTACACTTTTTAGATATCCTAAAGCTTTATTTAAATTATCTTTATCAGAAGTTTCATAAAGTGTGTCTATTTCTTGAAGAAGTTTATCAATTACTTTTCCAGTTTTATCAAATGAAGCAAGAACTCTATTAATAGATTCTTTAACAATATCCTTGCTTGCATTTTCTATTGCTTGAATTGCATCTAATATAATTGGTGAATTAACATTCACTTCATTAGGAAGATGACTTGCTTCTTTTGCCTGTTTAACTGAAATTGCTTTTGGAAGTCTTTTTTCAACAATATGTGATTCACTATGTGAAACAAAATAAATATATCTTAATATAGATAATACAGTCTCATCTGAAGGATATTGTTTTATTAGTTCTGAATAAAATGGAAAACTCATTATCTCATGAGTAGGAGTTATAACAGAACCTTTTCGAGTAAATAAAATCATAACAAAATTATTAGTAATAGTATATTTAATCCACCTGAAATAAAACCAATTGTTCTTAAAGTTTTAGCTTTTTTGTTTTCAACTAAATAAGCATCATAAGTCTTATTGTATAGACTATCTGACATTTTAAACTTCGTTTCAAAGGTAGTGATTTTTTGTGAATATAGTAATGAATCGAATTTGTATTTTTCGACAAGTTGGCCTAAAACGTCAATTTGCTTGCCCTGTATTGTAACCAAGGTGTCTGAATATATACCTTTATATAATAAGGCCGCTATACGTCTATTTTCCCAATGGGTGTAGCATACTAGCGTATCACTTTGTATTATATATGGCTTTTGTGATAAACCTACAAACGCTATCGTCTGAAATAGTAGGACTAAGATAATTTTTATAATTTTGAAGTTTATCATAAGTTTGTTGATTTAATTTGTTTAAAGAAATTAGACTGTTATTTAGACTATCTTTATATAATTGATTCTCTTTAAGATTAGAGTTCAATGTATCAATTCTTTTATCTAACTTATTTAAGTTTTCTTGATAGGTTGTATTAGATGTTACTACTACATCTAATTTATTATTCACACCTTTCCATGCAAAAAACATAATTAATAGAATGAAAAGGTATAAAATTATCTTAACTATTTGATAAGTTCTATTACTCATTTTATTTAAATTCAGATATTGGTAAAACTGTAATAGAAAACTTACTACCATAGAACTTACTACAACGTCTGTTAGTTCCTATGAAAGTTTCGTAATGAACAGGATCATTATGAACAATACAACCTTCACTATACAATCCTACATTTTCAAGTTTATGCCATGCAGAAGCTCTATGATTATTTATACCAAACATTCCATATTCCATTGCAAAAACTTGTTTACCTTGATCGTTATACATTAAGATAAGTTTTGGAATATGCAATGATTCTTGTTGTAAAGTATAATCAAACATATTCGTTCCATTTACTTTTAATATTTGTGGCGAACCATGTATAATATCTTTCTCACTTTTAAACATTTCAAATTTAGGATAATCAAGAATCTTATCCCTATTTGCATCTCGATATACTAAAAGATTATCACATTGAACTAATGCTGGATGATCAGTTCTTCCTTTATGAAATCCAAGTTGCCATTTAAGATGATGAAATCCATATGCGATAATAGCAGTTCCATTTGGATTAATAGGATGTTCTAAAGCTATATCACTAGGATCTGCAGTAACAGTATATGCTTCATATATCCATTGACGTTTATTCAAATCAAACCAGAACTGAATTTCATAATCATCAAACTTACCAGCAGTAGTATTTGAATTTCTGATTACCCAAATATTAACATTAATATTATCATTCAATCCATTTCTATCATTGGGTTTAAAAATTGGGAATCCATGTTTACTAGCAATAGATTCAATTGTATCAAAATCTAATCCATTAGGAGCAAATGGAAGATTCATTGATTGAGGTGTAAAAGGAATCATCTTCATTGAAACAAGTTTTTTTGAGAGTTTTTAACTAGAGTTTTACTATGATCTGCAAGCAAATCTTTTATCTCAGATTTCAAATATGGCATTGGTATTTTTACAACTTCTTCTTGAGTTTCACTAATTTTCATAATATGAAATATTACTAAACCCAAACATTTAAAACCAAATGATTCTACTAGATGTGCATACATAGATAGTTGTAAAGCATAATGATTTCCATTTGAATCTTCAAGATGTTCTAAGGGAAACTTCATTTTCTTATCTTCTTTAATAAAAGAATTCAAAATTATATTCCTATTGATATCTTTTTCAAAATGACCTGCTTCAAACATCAAAGGCATCTTATTAGTTTTCCAATCTATTATTATAAATGTATCTCCTTTTACAGCAAGTAAATCGATCATACCTGAAATAAGGTATGTTGAATCGTATACTCCTATTTCAGCATAAAATCTAAATCCTAATTTACTAAGACCTAGAATCATATTATAAATTTCTGGATACTTTTCTTTAAGTCCAGTTTTTACAAACTGTTCAAGTTTTACTTCTCCAAAATTATGATCGATTAATATATCATCAATAGTATAAAGTCTTCCAAGATTTTTATTTATACTATTAAATTTGGTAACTTCTTTAATAGTTCCTTCAAGATAATCATGTCTTTCACTACCTTTTTCACAAGCAGTTTCTTTTTCTCTTGTCCATAAATTAATAAGTGCATTTGCACTCATACCTTTATATTTTCTATACTTAGGATGTGATGGATTTCTTCCAATCTTTTCACATATCTTTGCCATTTTTTCCATATCAAACTCATTAGCATATTTGCCAATAAGAGTTGTAGTAGATGTATAGACATTGTCCATATCATCTGTATATCTATGTTTTATTTCATCAAAGTAAATCTTTCTACCTTTTATTCTTGTTTCCATGACTTCTTCTTTTTGTTTTGTTTCTTCCGATTTATGTAGTTTTCAACAACTATCTTTTCTATTTCTTCAACTTCCATTTGAGGATTTTCATGAAGTATATCCGCAAATTCTTTTCTTGAAGTATTAAGAACAAATCTACCTAATCCTGGAAGATCTATTGTTTCATCTAATGAAGTCATTGCATCTATAATACATTCTTTTTGTAGACTATGAAGTAAGGCTAGTATCTCAATCTTATTTTCATTAAGAAGAAATCCTCTTACCCAACTAGGTTGTCGAGTAAAAGGATTCTCTTGTAGTTTTTTTACAATACTAGCATATATATCTTTTTCTTCGATATACATTAGAGTTGTATTGCTGCAATGATTACTGCTGGAACAAGATAGTAATCGACTGCTTCATAAGTTCTTCCACTATATCCCTTATCAGTCTTATGCTTTTGAAAACCATCTTTGTAAACTTCCATTACATTTTTAATATTAAGATTATTACCTTTTACCATTACAGGCATAATACTTGAACCTGCTGCAACTTCAATAACATCTCCAATTTGAAATGCTGAATTAGTATCTTGAATAGCAACAATCTCTTTTTTATAAGGTTCTAATTGAGATTTTAATGATTTTTCATCATTAAGTAACATACCAGGAACTCTCCAAGTATTTTTAATAATAACATGATTGTTTCTAGGAAGCATATTGCAACACGTATGACAATCTCTAATTGCTACAATTTCAGTAGTCCCATCACTTTCAAAAAACCTATAAGGTTTTGAATCATCAAGATTTTCACAATCTACTGGATAGATTGGTTCAACTTCATTTGCATCAATTGCATTCTGATTTTCTGTGCTCATTGTAATAGTATTAAAAGTTTAAAAAAGAAAATGATCTTTAATTAATAATGATGTAAATGTAATACATTTATTTATTTTTTACAATATATAAGGCAAAAATTATACAAAAATCTTTTATTAATATTAACATTAATATCTTTTGTAGTATTATAAAAAGTATCTTTAGAAGAAATACAAATAAAATCTTTTAAGTTTTTTTTAAATTTATTTTTTATTTTATTTTTTTTATTATTAATAATAATTTTATTCATATTATTATATGAATTAAATATAGTATGTGTTACATTTAAAGTTCTAACAAGTAGAATACGAAGTTATAAAAAATTTCTGAAAAAATCAATACCTTTCGTCAAAATTTTATAATACTTATAAAGATACTTAAATTAATATTAATTTAAAAAATTCTGAACTAACTAACATTAATGCATCTTTAAATGATAATAGCAATGATTTAATTAATAAGACTTTTAATATTTAAAATTATGAACTAATTAGTATTAATGATCCCTGTAGGAAAGAAGGATTAAATAGGATTTAAGTTAATATTAATGATAATAGTGCTATTAATGAATTTGAAAATAGAACTCTGTATACTATTCTTTATAGAACTCTGGATAAGGGTTTAACTTTTAAAATTAATATAAGGGTTCAACTTTTAATTAATATTGGAGTTGAATTTGGAAATGATTGTATATATGTTTTTATAGATATGGTAGGGTAGTTTATATGTATGTATAGAGGAACCTCCTTCTAGACAACCCCCTACTAAAACTTGTGATTGACATGCCCCCTATCGTTGAATCTTTCTCTGAATAATGAAAGTAAAATTTAATAGGGTCATATCAATCTTACTATTATTTGTTAAACTTTTTTAATACTAACTGCCATGACACATCCAAATGCAAGACTAATTCTTAAGACAGTGAGGATCGGAGATTCATATCTAATTGTGAATGTAAAACGTCCAAGAATTTGTCATAGAGTTAGGATTATTCGTCCTTATCCTTTCTTAGTTCATTAACCTTTAAAAACTATTATTATGAAATGGTTTGTTTATTCATTCGTATTTATTGCTTCTGTATTTGCATCGTATGTTCTTCATACTATTCAACAACATGAAGCAAGTTATCTATTTGCTCTTCTCGCTGCTATGATTGGTATGTTCGCTTATGGTGATTATACTATTCGTAAGATAGTAAGAGATTGAATTAATTAGAATCCTAGTTTTAATGACTAGGGTTCTTTTTTAAAACAAAAGAGTAATATTCATAACCACTATCAGAGTAATATTCACCCTACTAGCACTTGTCGGGGTAGGAATAGTCCTGCTCTGTAACTAAATTCATATGCGCTATGAACGCTGCAAAATCAAAATCATTCACCGGTGAAATCGTTGATATTACTGGTGATCTTTCAAGCAAAGACGGTAGCAAAGGTGCTTTTCGCTTTATCAGTGTTGTTGACACTAAAGGCGTAGTTCATCGAGTTATTACTTCGCTTGGACAACTCGAAGGCTTTTCATTGAATGGTTTGACTTATCGTGAAGCCCTTCATCAAGGTTCTAAGGTCAATGTTACCGTTGAAGAACGGATTAAAGACACGACTGAGTATCTTGATGAAAATGGCGACGTTAAGGTTCACACCAACAGTGGAGAAGCTTTGGTTACCGTTCTTCCTCTTTCGTCTTTTCAATCGCAGGAAATTGCCGCTGAAATTGGAGCACGTGCTGCTGCAAAAGGTAATCTCTCTGTAATGGAAGAGGTTATGCAAAAGAAGATGGAATTGATGACCTCTTTCGGATTTTCAAAGGAAGAGATGGCTGTCGCATTCAGATAGCAATGTTGATGGAGTTGGGATTAAGTTCCTAACTCCTTCTTCTTTTCCTCGGACTCCATACTTTCAATATTATTTTTAACCTAATGTATTTTTGTTAATAGTGCTTAAATTTAGATTAGCGATGAAACTTACACTTGAAACTATTTCAGATGCTTCTGTTATATTTGTTATAAAGACTGTTGAAGAAGCTTCTATAAGATTGCATGTTAGATTCAGTCATTTTCCTAACACGTTACTTGAGAACATTCTTAGAGCAATATTTCTCAATATTAGGATGTTTGATGCTGATGTGATGCTAACATTTAATCTTCCAAGAACTGCTTTTAAAGTTAAATTAAATGTTATCGACATTACTAGGATGGAATTTCCTGTTGAAAATGTTCGAGATAGGATTGGTCTACAATTGATTGGTAAGAATTCAGTTGATTTGAATCTAATTATGTTAGATCGTCTTGCACGTGAAAACTATCTTATTGCTCTTATTACGATTGAGAGAAGACCTTGGAACATATTTAAAAGGTTTAAGTTATGGTAACGATTCATAGAATGTCTTACAATGATCCTGCTGATGGTAAAGAATATATTAGATATTCTACTGTTGTAGGATTTTATAGTTTTTCAATTCCTAGTAAGGATTTTAATGAAACTGTTGAACATCTTATCATTGAGAAACTTTGTAGAACTTTTAAAGAGAATATTCATATTGTTGAACCTAGATCTGATTCTAATAAGAAACGTGTTTGGGAAACTTTAGCAATGCTTATTATTTGTAAGGACGAAGAAGTAGCTTATAAAGACATTGATCCTTCTAAAGTTCATAGGTTTCAGAAACGTGGTAAAGGAATGAGTTTTAAAGAATGGTTTGTTCGTGTAACATAGAATTAATATGTGTTTAGATGCGCCTACATATCCATCCACATTAATACCTTTTCAAAACACTTCCTTAAAATCACCATTACTTTATAATGTAGTTTGCAAAACCTATACAACAGATCATCTTTCAGATTCTAACTTAGATTCTAATTCAGATTCTAATTCCGATCATCTTTCAGATCATAACCTAAATCATCCTTTAAATCAAATCAAACCTCATATTACAGATCGTATCTTCAATCATAATACAAATTCAACTAAACCAAGCCAATATTGACATAATTATACAAATCTTGCTGGTATGCATTCGATTCCAGATACTATTCCTGAATCAATCAAACATAATCAATAGACTTATGCAACAGCTTATATGATTCTTACTGTTTGATTACTTTCTACATTATAAGTTGTTGGAATTGAGCCGAATTATGCGAAATAAGTTGCAAATTTTGGTATTCTCCAATAATTTATAGTGTAGAAAATGTTTTTATCAAAACAAACTTTAAATCTTACGATACCAAATGAAACTGATCAAACAATCTTTTGAGATTATTACTCCTATTAATGGAGAAGAGATTCTTAAACAAATTGAGTTAGCTGCTAGAACTTGTTATAAGAGTGAAGGCAGAATTGAATATTCTAAATTACTTCCTTTATCCGAAAAAAGTGAAATAGTTAATCATGTTTCTACACAACTTGTTGAAATAAATATGAGTGATATTAATTTTCAATATTCTATATCTGCTCGTAAATTAATTCCTAAACTAATTTCTAGAAAGCATGAAGCAATGCTTGAATTTGGTGGAAATATCACTGTTAAGTTTATTACGGATAGAGGTGTTAGTCATGAATTAGTAAGACATCGTATTGCTAGTTTTGCACAAGAATCAACTAGATATTGTAATTATGGAAATGAAAAGCATATTACTTTCATTATTCCTAGTTGGTTGTATCTATCAGAAGATACTTATATTTGGTGGGAAAATGATTGGGTTAATGACAAATTAGATAAAATTGTAAAACATGATAATAAACATGCATCTGATTGGTTTTTACATTCACTTGCTGGATCAGAAACAACATATCAAACGTTAATAAGTTTAGGTTGGTCGCCTCAACAAGCACGTTCAGTTCTTCCTAATTCTCTTAAAACAGAAATAAATATTTCTGCTAATATTAGAGAATGGAGACACATATTTAAACTTCGTTGTGGTGCTGCTGCACATCCTCAAATGATAGATTTAATGAATCCTCTTAAAGAGAGATTTCAAAGTTTAATACCTATTTTGTTTGATGATCTTTAAATCCTAATCGTATGAGAAACCCTGATGGACCATTTGGTAAATGTCCTCAATGTAACATTACTTTGAGTAAAGATAGAACTCGTGAATTGTGCAAAGAAAACTTCGTCAGGTGTTATAACGATACAGAAGATTATCGTAACATTTTAGGTGTTAGAGTTAAACATCTACCTAAACACGAAGTTAGTTTCAAAGGCATTCTTCGTAAAGTTTCTTCTACAAAGCATATTCATGTTGGCAAATATTATGTAGATGGAGTTTGTCAAGAGGATGAAATTGGTATTCAAGTTAGATTACTTGTGCCAATAAAAGATGCTACAAAATATCATGGATTCAAAGTAATCTATGAAAGAGATTGTGGTGCGATTATTTGTAATACAATTCGGTTTAAAACTGTTACACTTGCACAAATCGCAAATACGTTCATGCGCTTTATTTTTAAAGATAGGGCTATGGAAATAAATGAGAATTATATTGAACATTTGTTTACTAATAATAATTCACATGGCTTATCAAAAGAAACCCAGAATCAGTAAGATAATTGCTAATTATGCAAATACTCCTGCTGCTCAAGAAGTTTTATTTGATATTTCTAAAAAAGATCTATTGGATAGAATTTCAAGAGTTGAACACATGATTGCTAGACATGAAGAAACTATTGAACTTCGTTCTGCAGCAATAAATGCTATGGATAAAACTCCTTTTGTTAATCCATCGAGAGACTTCGCTAAAAATCAAATTGTTTCTATTTTTGATTTAGAAATTACTTTGATTACGGCTAGAGCACAATATGAAGTGCTAATTGAAGTCTACAATAAGTATTTTTGATATTAGTAGAGGTGGCTCCCTTCCTCACATTTGAGAGTAAATCTGAAAAGATAGAAGAATCAAGGTTGACCTTGAAACATCTGATAGAGTATAAACTATCTATACAGGGGGCGAAACTACTAAAAGTTTATTGGATTAAATTTACACCACGAGATGTATCTGCACATCTTGTGGTTTTTATAAGTCATAAAAGTTCTGACTATAAAATGAAGAATAGGAGTGCTAGTATATTACTTGAAATAGTAATAAAGCTCAAACTCAAATTTACAATTATGGGACTTTGTAAAACATTAAGTGAATTACCAGAAGAAGAAGTATTACCTCCTACAAAAGTTCTCTATTTTGGAAAAGTAAGATTTCAAATTCACAAAAATAGTGAATTTGCTGAAACAAAATATGGAGATATCACACGAGATGAAATAATTGCAGCAATCGATTATATTGAAACTGCTCCAAAACTAGCAGGTTATCCTCTTAGCATATTCTCTAATGGAGATTGGGAAAGTTTTAGAGATATATCTCATGCTAAAGTTAGAAACTTCAAAATAGGTTTTGGATGTGAAGAAGGGACTCTTAAAGAACTTATTGCAATTCGAGATGCTTTTGATGTAATTGACAAACCTAAAGTAAGTCAAAATTCAGATGAAGGTTCTTTAGAACTTACAAAAGTTCATAGATTTACTGAAGAAGCTCTTTTAAAACTTATGCACGATTGTTATAAAGTTGGAAGTCTTCATGAAAGTCCTTCATTAAATCCTTCTGATTTTAGTTATTGGGCAAAATCTAGAATTCACAAATTGAGTAAAAACAAATAATTCTTTTAACAATGAAATCTCTAATACGAATAGAACATTCTAATGGTATTGGGTTGTTCAATCATGACAGAGGAGTATACCTCAATGATGATTTTCATGCATTAATTGAAAGATATCACGATTTTCCTCAACCTTATTTAGATTTGAATCCAGATACTGATGAACATATTGATATGGATTTGAATGGTAAAGAATGGTTTTGTGCTTTCAAGTCTATTGTCTTTATGACAAAATGGATTACTGATAATGAAATACTTAGACTTTTAGATAGAGGATTTAAAATCTATTATTTAGAAGTAGAAGAATATCAAGTTGCATCACATCAAACTGCATATACAAAAGAATCTATCAGAGTTCAAATTGACATAACTGAGGAAATTAAACGTAATGCGAAAAGAAATGAAACATCAAACAAAACTTAAAATCCTAAAATGGATTGAGAGATTGCTTTTTGGAACAAATCTTCCTGAATCTAAACCTTTGAGTGAGGCTAAGATTGAACCAATTACATTGATAAATACTATTACTTTCCCTGTAGATTTTGAAAAAAATGATCTTTGGAAAGAAGTAGCAGCTATTCGTGCATTTGTAAATTCTCTTTCAAGATATCCTGAAATATTTACAATTGAAAAAGAATTTGTTAGTCTATATCCAATGTATGAATCTGGACCTATGGTTATATATAAGGTTTCATTGAAAGTTTTACCTAAATCTGATACTAATGGAAGAATTAACAATCCTGACTTATCAGGCAAAACAGATAGAAGATACTTTTCGTAAAGTAGCAAATGTTTTGCATTGTCATAAACTTGAATCGTGTCTCGATAGAGATGTAATGCAAGCTTGGGAATATGCTCAAAATGTTTTGAATAAAACTCCCAACAATACTGTTCAACGTGGTGATCCCAATATTAAATAATATGTTTGGAAAAATACGATTGTTCTATTTTGTGAATGGTTTGAAATATGCAAAAGCACCTTATCAAATTCACAAAATAAATGGAAAATATGCTATTAGGAAAGGATCATATCCTTTTGTTCGTAAAAGTGATTATAGATATATTGATTTGGATACTTTAGATGAAACTAATACTTTCAAAATATCTAATCCACATTTTGCGAATTGTCTTGGTAGTGCTTCAAAGGTGTTAAAAGTATTTAAGAAATTAATTGCTCCACCTGTGCATTATACAATTGAACAAATTTACAACTAATGTCATACTTAATTAAGTAGAGACTTATGAATCGTTTCAACGTTCTTTTATTGGCACTCATTTCCTACCGACTTGAAGGTTACATAACAAACACTGCCACTGATATGAAACGAGGAGGCAGCGGTATTGATAATTGTTGTGAAACAATAAAATGATATCGCCTTGCTCATAGTGATATGAGTATAGTAGCTTTTGAAAATTGCAATTCAAGCATTGTGCAGGTAGTCTTATCCACTACTCATTGAAGCAGAAAAACAGTTCAATCTCTAGGAAGATTAGAACGTAGTTTCAATACTAATTTTAAGAAGTATTGAGATTGGCAGCATAGTATTGCGCTATGCCTTTGAACTAGCAATAGGTTATGAACTAAAACAGATAATGTTCATATTTATCAAAGTAACTCATAGGAGTAGTTAATCTATGAGTAGTGTGCGAGAAAGGTTTTTACCCCTTTCGACTATTAATTAAAAATAAACTTTATGTTCACATTCATTATGACAATTTATTTGATTGCATTAGTCTATATGACTATTTCTGTTATTGTGAATCTTTCAGCAAGAACAACAGTTGGAAGAATAAGTAATATTGTAAATCTTCCTAGTGATGAAGAACTGGAAGCAATGGAATATTCTAAACGTAGAAAGAGATCGATGCATCCAGATACAATACGATCATATAAAGATCCTAAAGAAGAAGAACTATATAATAAGTTGATTACAACTCTTGATGAGTTTAAAAAGACTCATGGTATATCTCGATGGACTTCTTTTAAAATTTCATTATCTGAATACTTTAAAATAAAGTTAATAGCACATGCTTCAACACTGATTGTTGCATTACTTTGGGGATTATTCTTTTTACTAACATATCTAATTTGACACCTAATGAAAAAGAAGAAAGAAGAATTTGTAGTAGAGAAACTTTCAGAACATGAAACTGATGAAGTTATTTTAACAGTAAAAGCTTTAATTGCAGAAAAATCTAAAAAACCTGAACTAATAAGTATTCGTAAAGGTCTTTTAACTTTGGAAATTGGAGAATCTATAAGATGTCCAATTCCTCAAATTGCACAAGCTGAATCTGAATATGATCGAAAATTAGCCAAAAATAAACTTTGCAGTAATGTTCATCGAATAAAGAAAGAAATGGACATTGAAGTTTCAGTAAATATACTTGGCAATATTGCTATTATAAAACGCTTAAATTAAAATCTACGGAATGCATGTAAAATTTGCATTTGAAAATGAAGTTTTTACATTTGAAAATGGAGTTCATTCCTTTGAAGATTCTAATCAATCTAATCTCCTATTGTTATGCTAACGTGTTATTGTGAGGTATCATATATTAACGAAAGATACCATGCACAACTTCATCTTTA
>Ga0307375_10000181_pt1 | contig 86270 bp, 86 predicted proteins | sample TR1MG_FD_202531 | JGI IMG/M metagenome (GOLD analysis project Ga0307375, IMG submission 202531) | Soil microbial communities from Risofladan, Vaasa, Finland - TR-1 | ecosystem: Environmental > Terrestrial > Soil > Coastal area > Acid sulfate soil | place: Finland: Risofladan, Vaasa | collected... | reverse complement strand
AAAATAGGGCAAAATAGGGCAAAATAGGGCAAAATAGGGCAAAATAGGGCAAAATAGGGCAAAATAGGGCAAAATAGGGCAAAATAGGGCAAAATAGGGGACAGACCACAGTTTTCAGGGCAAAATAGCAAAATAGCAACAAAATAGGGGACAGACCACAGTTTTCCGTCAATCCTGACGCAGTTACCAGATCGAACGCGGCGACAACCCCGTCGTTAAGACGGCAGCGGGCGAGGTCGCCTGCCGCTTCGTGGTGCTGGCTGGCAATGTCTACCTGGGGGAATTCTTCGGGGCAACGCTTGCTGCTCATGACGCCTCCTGTTGATGCCTCAGCTTAAGGCCTGGAGGTGTCTACTAGAACCGGGGTGATTCAATCTTTAACACAGGAATCAGAACACCAAGCTTGAAATTCAAGCTTGATGAGCTAACATTAAAAGGTCATTCACTGACAATTAGTTATCTTGTGTCTCAGCGCTTATGTGACTATCCAGCCGATTGGCATAGCTTTGCGACCAGCGTTCCGATGTTTGTTCTTAGCAGGTTGGTGATCAAACCACAAGCATGAGCGAGGATGAGCATCGTATTCAGGGCGCCTAACCAGGAGAACAGATATGTATAGGATGCTAATTGTCGCGCCACTTATGGCGCTTCTGCTCACCGCGTGCATAGTGGCACCTGCGGACCGGGGGTATGGATATGGAGGAGTCGTTGTGGCACCAGCACTGCCGCTGGTCGTGGAATTAGGCCCAGAGCCATATTATTATCAAAGCGGATATCATTATTACTACAACAATGACCGCTGGAGCTACTCACGTTCAAGATCTGGTCCTTGGACTGATCTGCCCAGGAGTCACTACCCTAAAGAGATCAGGCGCAGAGGCGGCCCTGATGACCGGGGCAGAGGTCCAGATCATGACCGACGTGACCGGTAAAAATGGGGTCGGGCTCAATCATTAAATAGCACACATGGGCGCCCATTAGTCTTCCCTTTGAATTGGGACGAATAAATTCCCGCGGTTGCCCCTGTGCATTGCAAGTCTCGACCCGGCATGTGTCGCAAGACAGCTGGCAGACCACAGTTTTCAGTCAATCCTGAAGCAGTTGGCTGATGTCTGTTCCAACACCTTCCGCCGTCGCCCGGATGTTCCTCCCGTGTTATTCCTGAATGGTCGTAACCCCACGTTCTATAGTTAAAAAGAACGGCGAGAACTTTACGTGGAGCGATCATGGTGGGGCCGCAGGAAATTGAACTGACCCGTAACTCCTACTACGAGGTGAGCGTGACGCGGCCGCAGGCCTCTGTGCCACTGGCTGGGCGCATCACGGCCGATGTCTGCGTGGTCGGCGGCGGCTACGCCGGTCTGTCGGCCGCGCTTGAGCTGGCGGAGCGCGGTTATTCGGTGGCGCTGCTGGAGGCGCAGCGGGTCGGCTGGGGGGCTTCCGGCAGAAATGGCGGCCAGGCGCTGGCCGGTTTCGGTTTCGCCGGTCAGGAGGCGATCGAGGTGCAATTGTCCGCCGCGGATGCGCGCCGCGCCTGGGATATCTCGGTTGAGGCCCTGCAACTGCTGCACGCGCGTATCGACAAACATGCCATCGAGTGCGATTACGTGCCCGGCCACCTGAGCCTGGCCGTCAACGCCAGAAAGGCGCGGGCGCTGGAGGCGTGGGTCAACCACGTGGCGCGTGCCTACGGCTATCCGCTGCAATCCATCGGCACCGCCGAGGTGGGCAACTGGATCGCCAGCGAACGCTTCCGTGCAGGGGCCTTCGATCCGCAATCGGGCCACCTCCATCCCCTGAAATATTGTCTCGGGTTGGCCGCGGCGGCGCGTGCTGCAGCTGTGCAGCTTTTCGAAAATTCGGCGGCCATCCAGATCGAACGCGGCGACAAGCCCATCGTCAAGACGGCAGCGGGCGAGGTCGCCTGCCGCTTCGTGGTGCTGGCCGGCAATGTCTATCTGGGGGAATTCGGCAAAGGCGTTGCGCCGGAACTGATGCCGCGCATCATGCCGGTCGGCACCTACATCATCACCACGGAACCGATGGCCAAGGAGCGCGCCGACGCGCTGATCCAGCAGCGGGCGGCGGCGTTTGACACCAATCTGGTGCTCGACTATTTCCGCGTGACTGCCGACCATCGGCTGCTCTTCGGCGGCGGCGAAAGCTACAGCACAGCGACGCCGCGCAATCTGGCGGGGCGGATGCGGCAGCGGATGCTGGCGGTCTTCCCGCAGTTGGCGGATCTGCCGGTGCCCTATGTGTGGGGCGGCTTCGTCGATATCACCATGAATCAGGCGCCCGATTTCGGGCGGCTGGGCAGCAACATCTATTACCTGCAAGGCTTTTCCGGTCATGGCCTGGCGATGGCGGTGATGGCGGGCAAGCTGGTGGCCGAGACCATTGCCGGACAGGCGGAGCGCTTCGATGTGCTGTCGCGCATCAAGCATCATGCATTTCCGGGCGGCGCGCTGCTGCGCACCCCGGCGCTGGTGCTGGGGATGTTCTATTACCGGCTGCGGGAGCTGCTGTGAGGGGCGACATTGAAAACCGAGATCAAACATGCGCATTTCCCCGGCAACCTGCTGATGGTGGGTTTTGGCTGTATTGGCCAGGCCACGCTGCCGCTGCTGTTTCGCCACCTTGATATCCAGCCGCAACAGATCAGGATAGTTGCAGCGAATGAGGAAGGCGCCGCCATCGCCAGCGAGTCTGGCGTTGCCTTCACGCGGCAGACGCTGACAAGGGAAAACTATCGCTCCGTGCTTGAGCCGTTGCTGGGCAGGGGCGATTTCCTGCTCAATCTCTCGGTGGATATCTCCAGCCTGGCGCTGATCGAGTTGTGCCGCCGGCGCGACGCACTCTACCTGGACGCCAGCATCGAACCATGGGCCGGTGGTTACACCGACAGTTCGAAACCGGTAGCGCAGCGCACCAATAACGCGCTGCGTGAAGACGTCTTGGGCTACGGGCGCGCCAACGGACCAGGACCGACGGCGGTTGTCACTCAAGGCGCCAATCCCGGCCTGGTTTCAATGTTTGTCAAACAGGCGCTGCTTGATGTCGCGGCGGATAGCGGCGTCGCCGTAAAAAAACCGGCACGCCATGAGGACTGGGCCAGGCTGGCCTGCCTTCTCGGTATCAAGGCGATCCATATCGCCGAACGCGATACCCAGACTACAGCCCGGCGCAAGCGGCGCGGCGAGTTCGTCAACACCTGGTCGGTGGAAGGCTTCATCTCCGAGGGGCTCCAGCCTGCAGAACTGGGATGGGGCACTCATGAGCGTCATTGGCCGGCCGACGGCGCGCGGCACGAATCGGGCTGTGATGCCGTCATCTACCTCAACCGCCCCGGCGCCGCCACCCAAGTGCGCAGCTGGACGCCCCTGGAAGGGCCTTACCACGGTTTGCTGATCACCCACGGCGAGACCATCTCCATCGCCGATCATCTTACGCTCAGGGAAAACGGTGCAGTGGTCTACCGGCCAACGGTCCATTACGCCTACCAACCCTGCGACGATGCGCTCCTCTCGATGCACGAAATGGCTGGCAGGAACTGGCAACCGCAGCGCAACCAGCGGATCATCCGCGACGAGATCACCGCCGGCATGGATGAGCTGGGGGTGCTGCTGATGGGCAACGCCAAGGGGGTCTACTGGTACGGATCGCGCCTCTCCATCGAGCAGGCGCGGCAACTCGCCCCCTATAACAACGCCACCAGCATGCAGGTGGCCGCCGGAGTTCTGGCTGGCATGGTGTGGGCACTGCGCAACCCTCGCGCTGGCGTGGTGGAGCCTGACGATCTCGACCATGAGACCGTGCTGGAGATCGCCAAGCCGTATCTGGGTGAGGTGGTGGGGGTCTATGGCGACTGGACGCCGCTGCGCGACAGAGGCCGGCCCATCAGTGAGGAGCTGGACAGGGACGACCCGTGGCAGTTCAGCAATGTGCGTGTGACGTGAGGAGATGCCAACTGCTGCCAGGTGGCGTCTGAAAACGTCATGGACTCATTATCCCGCCGCCACCAAACGAAAACGGCACCACTGTGACTGAAGTCATATCCAGACCGCAACGTTTTCCAATTGAAACCCGCCACCTGTAACGATTCACTTCGTCCAGGATGCCGCTCTGTTTAAATCCGAAAAAGAAAGTGTCTCCCAAGCCCCCTCCTTTCGCAAAATGCGCGCTGATTGACACCCTCGCCGGAATCAGGACCTGACTCTCGGATGGATTTTTCATATCCAGCTTTATGAGGCCGATGTAGTGCGCCGCAAAGAGCACGTGCAGTTCCTTAAGGGTGTCCTGGCCTCGGCCTACGGGCCTGATGAGTCAACGGAAATGGTGTTGCGATTGTTTCAGAATGTTTCATTCTGGAACGCCGCTCGGATAATCCACGGCAGGCCTGGCTCAGGATTCTAGGCTGCCAGGTAGGCTGGACAACGTCATCCCTTAGAAATCCAAATGCTGGTATGCAATATGCTCATTAGGTTATGTCGGCATGTTTTGGCCGCCTGGCTTACTGCCGCGATTTCTCATTCTCGCCAATCTGAACAGGGAATAATCATGATTTTTTCAAACACAAAGAAAAACGCAGTAACCATGGAAAGTCGTAAATTCAAAATGGCGTTCCTGGCCGGTTCCTTAATTTTGGGGGTGTCAGCCCAAAATGCGCTTGCCCACAGTGATTTATCGGCGACAGCGGAGCTTGCTCCCAAGTCGGGCAGTAAGGTTTCCGGAACGCTAAAACTGATTCAGTTGTCGGCGGATAAAGTGCTTGTGACCGGCATGGTCGAAGGGCTTTCTCCGGGCAAGCATGGCTTTCACATTCATGTGAATAACAATTGCGATTCACCTGATGCGATGAGTGCGGGCGGGCACTTTAACCCGACGGGAAACCATCACGGATCCTCCCGGGACGGGGAACATCATTTGGGCGACCTGGGCAATATCGAAGCGAATGATCGTGGGCAGGCCAAAGTCAACATTGAAATTCCTGGGGTGACAGTGGCACTGATCGGAATGAATTCGATAGCCGAAAGAAGCTTGATCATTCACGCCAATCCTGACGATTTTTCCGACCCTGCTGGAAACTCAGGGGCACGGGTGGCGTGCGGCGAAATAGAACCCGACATGATGCGAATGTAATCGGAATTCCTGGCTCATGCTGTCGATGACCGGCTCTATGGATATCTGCAACAGGTTTCATGCTTGTTCCAACTGTAGTTTCATTCTGAAACGAGAGTTTTAATCGATGCGGGATGAGGCTGAAATTCATTTATAACATTTTGTTGCAGCAGTAAAAATAGTTATGGCATGCCGCTTGCTTTGTGATGCGATGAGTGCACATAAGCAGGAAAAAGCGATGGGGAAGGTTGAGATGAAAAGTTGGCAAGGATTGGTTATATCGATTTTGCTATTGGCTTCTCTGGAAGGTGCTTTGTTCTATTTCGACGAGCCCACGAAAGCGGTTAAGGATGGTTTGCATGGCGGTCAGGTACGTGTCATGCAGTCTTATATTTTTGAGTTGCTGATAAGAAATGGCGAACTTCAGGTATGGGTGACCGACCGTAACGGTCAACACATCTCTTCCGAAGATGTGTCCGCTAAAGCGATCGTTATCAGCGGGCCGCCCGTAGCTTCGCCCTACGTTTTGAATCTGTCTTCCGGAGGTGGCCATAATCTGGTTGCCCGGGATAGCCGGATCAGGCAAGGCAATGACATGAGAATAATGCTGAATACTTCCATCAGGGGCGAAACCTTATTTGTGAAATATTGGGACGTTCAGGCGACTGGAAATGTATGTGTCGGCGTATAGGACATCAATGTGCGTTGACGGCGAACGATGCGCGGCAAGTGAATCCGCCATGGACGTTCATGCTCGCCGAGGCCGGATTGGGCCGAACGATGCCGGCCCAATTCGTCCTTTGCGCGCTTCTGTCTTTTGCTACTGCGACGTGGGCCCACTCCGACGTGTCGATGTTCGGAGCTCTCGATGCTCATGGCGATCACCCGGCGCAAGGGGAGATACATTCGACTTTTTATCCGGCTACCGTGGTGATCGATCCGCGCCGGGTGACCGATATCGTAATCAAGATCAATGCCAGGCTCGTCGGACAACACGACCTCTACATAGGTAAATATGTGTCCAGGGGTGAGGTGCTGGCCGAAATTGAAAGCGCCGAACTGGAGACTTTGCAAAGAGCCTACATCGCCACCGTGTCGAATCTGGCCGCGGTCGATGCTTTTTCCGTCACTTCCGGCGCGAAAGTCGCGGACGGGAAGCTCAATCTCGTCTGGCGCGGCATGTCGGAAGCGGATGTGAGCCAAATCGACCTGACCAAAGAGCCGTTGAAGCAGGTGAAAATCCGCGCGCCGGTCGCGGGATTCATCTCAAGGATAGCGGTGGTTAACGATCAGATCGTAAACGGCGGTATTCAAACAGGACAGACCGCCGCTGCTGGCACACTTTTCGCCAGTATTTCCGATCCTCGCGGCATCCTGCTGGAGGCCAGCGTTCCAGCCACTAAAGCCGCGCGGCTGAAAATCGGCCAGCCTGCAATGGTGCGAATCCCGGGGAAAGATGAAAAAAACGAGGAGCTGCGGGCACGGGTCATACAGATATACGGCTTCGTCAACCCGGTAACCCAGCGCCGGCTGGTGCGGTTACAGTTGGAGCGTCAGGCTACCGATTCGCCGCTCATCAATGGGCTGCTGGTCGCCGTGCGCATTCCGGCGAACGGTCTCGAGGAAAAACATGAGGATTGACAGGAGATTCCTGTGCGCAGGCCTTATCTTGGTGGGCAGCGGGCCGGTCTGGCCTCACGGCGATCCATTGGTTTTTCAGAGCGCTCCGGTTGCGCGCGTTACGGGGGAAGTGGTGCTGCCGCCGGGTACGCGAGCCGGGGTGATTGCCACCTCCCTTGCCCGTAATGAAAGGCGCACTGCCTGGCTGCACACCTACGGTCAGGTGGTGCCGGATTACCGTGCGGTGACGGAAATTAATTCCTACATCAGCGGTGAAATCCGGCAGGTATACGTGCGCCAGGGCGATGCGGTCAAGGCCGGTAGCCCGGTGGTTGCCATCTACAGCCCGGAATTCATCGCTACCCAGACGGCTCACATGGCGCTTTTACATAATCGGGAGCAGCTCGATATTTTGCGCGAAGAAGGCCGGCTTCCCAACTATTTGAAAGATGCGAAAGAGAACCTGGCTTGGTGGGGCATGACCGGCAAGCAGATCGACGCGCTCGTGAATGAAGGGAAGATGGTGCAGGAGATGCTGGTGACAGCCAAGATGGATGGCATCGTCACGGACGTGTTCGTCCAGCCTGGCACTTTTATCAATACCGGCGATCAAGCCATGAAAGCGTTCGTCGTGATGGGGAAACCGGTCGCGCGGATGGTTGCCGACAACGCTCCCCGGTGGATCGATGCCTATATTTTTCCCGACCGGCAAGCCCTGCTTTCAACCGGGAATCCGGTAAAAATTCAGTTGCCCGACGGGAAGACTCTGGAACGGAATATCAGCCAGGTTCTCCCCGGCATGGACGACAAAACCCAGCGCCGCAAATTTCGAATCGACCTTGGGCGGAGTGGCAACGAGCTGGCACTCGGCGCAGCCGTCAACCTGGACGTTCGCTTCGATCGCAAGGGAATTTGGGTACCGCGAGAGGCGGTGATGAGCCAGGGCATCGCTCCCGTCGTTTACGTGGAAAAATCTCCAGGACACTATGATCGCACGCCGATTTCCGTTCTCGATGAAGCCGGCGATGCCGTCAGCGTCAAAGGGATTGTCGCGGGAGCGCGGGTCGTCACCGAAGGGAAAATGATCCTGGAGGGCATTTACCGCATGTCCGGTCGGGGCGGGAATAGCCATCACCATGATGATTAAGGAAAGCGGACATGTTTAACTGGGTGATCGGCTGGTCGATCAGGAACCGGGTGGCAGTCCTTCTGCTGTATATTTTATTGGTGGTCACCGCTGCGTTTGTGGTCGGCCACATGAAAGTCGATGTGTTTCCCGAGTTTGCCCCTCCCCAGGTGCAGATTCAGACCGAAGCGCCGGGCTTTTCCAGCCATGACGTCGAAGTGCTGGTCACCCGTCCGATCGAGGTCGCCCTGCAGGGCGCGCCGAATGTAGAACAGATTCGATCCAATTCGTCTGTCGGGCTTTCCCGCATTACGATCGTGTTCAAGTGGGGCGTCGAGATATTCCGGGCTCGCCAAATTATCCAGGAGCGCCTGCAACTAGTCCAATCCAGCCTGCCGGCTTCGGTGAATGCTCCTCAACTGATGCCGGTCACTTCGGCCGTCAGCTGGCTGCTGAAGTTTGCGTTGGTGGACTGGTCCGCCAAGTTTCGCGAGCACGAACTGCGCGGCCTGGTGGACTGGGATTTCCGCAACCGCTTGCTGTCCCAGCCCGGCGTAGCCTCGGTCACTGCGGTGGGAGGCGGGGTCAAGCAGTACCAGGTGATGATGGATCCGCTCAAAATGCAGAAATTCGGTGTCACTTCGGAGGAGGTGATCCAGGCCGCGCGTAGCGCCAATGCGGTGGCTCCCGGTGGTTTCGTCTACCCGAGCCGTGAGGAAGAGTATCTGGTACGGGTCAACGGAGTGGTAAAAAATTACGGCGATCTCAACAGTACCGTGGTTGCAATCCGCGAACGGCAGCCGATTCGTCTTGAGGATGTGGCCGAGGCGCGCTTCGGTAGCGAGATTAAGCGCGGCGATGGGCAAATCTACGGGGGGCCGGCGGTAGTGGCTACGGTCTCCAAGCTGTGGGGGGCAGATACGCTGGAGAGCACCCGACGCGTGGAGGCGGTGCTGAAGGAACTTGGGGCTTCCCTGCCCAAGGATGTGGAACTGATACCCAATGTGTTTCGGCAGGCGACTTTCATCGAGTCGTCGGTACACAACCTGAAAGAATCGCTGTATACCTCCTGCCTGATCGTGGCCTTCGTCCTGATCCTGTTTCTGATGCGCTGGCAACCGACGCTCATCAGCCTGGTTGCGATTCCGACCTCGCTGCTCGCGGGGGTGTTCATCCTGTGGCTGCTGGATGTGGGAATAAACGCGCTTACCCTGGGCGGACTGGTATTTGCTATCGGGGAAGTGGTCGACGACGCCATCATCGATGTTGAAAATATCATGCGGCGTCTGCATGAAAACAAGCAGGCTGCCCATCCCGCTTCTGCACTCGAAATCGTCTACGAGGGTTCCCGGGAGATCCGCAATTCGGTGGTGTTCGCCACCCTGATCGTGGCGATAGCGTTCATGCCGATCTTTTTTCTGGAGGGGATCGAAGGACGCATCTTCAGGCCGCTGGCCATTGCTTACCTGGCAGCGATCGCAAGCTCCCTGGTGGTGGCTATCACCCTGGTTCCGGTGTTGTGCTACTACCTGATGGGGCGCAATTCAGCCCGCTTGTCGCTTGGGGTTTCTCACGCGACGGCGTTCCTGCTGGCCCAATACCGGCGGCTTCTCACCCCCTGTCTCCGCCGCCCGGCTTGGTGGATGGCGGCGCTGTTGCTGGTGCCTCTCGCTGTCGCGCTGTTGCTGGTGCCGGGCCTCGGCCGTTCGTTCATGCCTTCGTTTCATGAGGGCAATATAGTGGTGGCGGCAACTTTGCTCCCCGGGGCTTCGCTGGACGAGAGCCTGCGGGTCGGCAAAGAGGTCGACAAGCTGATCGGCACAATGCCGCAGGTGGCAAGCATAGTCCAGCGCGCGGGCCGCTCTCCTCTGGACGAGGATGCGCAGCCGGTGAATTTCAGCGAATACGATATTGCGCTCAAACCCGGCGTGCAAAATACCACGGACGTGATTCATGCCATACGCGAAAAGCTTGCCTCCATTCCCGGCATGGCGGTCAACGTTTCGCAGTTCATTACTCACCGCATGTCGGAAATATTTTCCGGAATCCGCGCGCAAGTAGTCATCAAGATTTATGGGCAAGATTTATCCGTACTGCAAGCCAAACAGCAGGAAATTCTGCGAGCGGTGAAGGACGTGCCCGGCGTCGTCGATTTGCAGGCCGAACCGATGATCCTGGTTCCCGTCGTGGATATTCGGGTGGATCGCGAGAAAGCGGCGATTTACGGGTTCACGCCTGGCCAGATCGTCAGCCAGGCAGGGCAGGCGCTCAACGGTATTGCCGTATCGAAAGTGCTGGAGAACGACCGAGCCTTCGATCTCTACGTGCGCATCGACGATCAGTCGCGTTCGAATATCGAGGCGCTCGGAGCGTTGCCGCTTTCCTCGCCCACGGGCGCCTTGGTGGCGCTCAGGGATGTCGCCAGGCTCGAAGTCATGCAGGAGCCCTACATGATTAACCGGGATGGAGGCGCCCGGCGGGCGATTGTTCAGTGGAATACCGATGGCAGGGATTTAAATGCGGTGGTGGAAGATGCCAGGGCCCGCATCGCAAAGATCAGCCTGCCGTCCGGTTATTCGGTCGAGATCGGCGGGGATTACGAGGGGCAGCAGCGCGCTACCCGCAATCTCCTGATTTCTGGAGGGGCGGCGATTGTCCTGATGGCAGTGACGATGTATCAGGCGTTCAGAAGATGGTCGGCCACGCTGCTGATCATGCTGAATTTGCCTCTTGCCCTGATAGGAGGTGTTTTCGCGCTCAAGCTGAGCGGCGAGACGCTTAACGTATCGTCCCTGATCGGCATGGTGGCGCTTTTTGGAGTCGCCACCCGAAACAGCATCCTTTTAATGTCGCGTTTCCAGGTGCTGCTGCTGGAGAAGCCCGGGACACCCATCGCACAGATCGCCCTGCAAGGAGCGCTCGACCGGCTTCTGCCGATCCTCATGACTGCCTGCGCCGCCGCGCTTGCCGTGATTCCCCTGATAATTGGCGATCCCGCCGGCAAGGAACTCGAGCGCCCGCTCGCGATCGTGTTGTTAGGCGGAATGATGACTTCGACGCTGCTCAATCTCTTCGTCATTCCCACTCTGTTCAACTGGATGGCATCGCGCTCAACCGAATCGTTCACTCAACAAGACGCTTAGCCAATCGAGACAGGGCTTTCATACCTCACACGCGATTTTGTTATACGATGGTATAAGCGGTATTTATGCGGCGCCGCTGAAGGCCATGCTCGCAATCGAACAGAGTTAAATACTGTGATTCCATTCGCCAGAGTAAGCCGGAGGCCGTATTGAAGGGTGTCTCGACACGAACGGGTAACACTCCGATGGATCGTCTCTAAAGTATTGAGGGATACGTAAATGAATGATTCTAAAGCATCCCTTACAAATCTCCCCGCCGATGCCTTGCCGGCAATCGTGGCTATTCCCTTTTCCTGGCAAGAAGCCGTGCCCCTGCTGTGGGCCATCATCCTGATCCTGGTACCGCTCGGCATTGCGAGCAGCTTGGGAGAAACGTTTCTGCATGCTTTGTTCTTCGAGCCGAAAGGGCACTTTCTGATCGAGGCGTTTTGCGGCTTCTTCGCCATATTGATCGGAAGCATGTTGCTAGTGATCGGTATCCGGCAGAAAAACCCCCCGATATTCATCTTTGCGGTTGCCTTTTTCTGCATGGGGCTGTTTGACGGTTTGCATGCCCTGACCAATCCGCTTGAGCATGAGCAATGGTTTGTTTTGCTCCATACTTTTTCCTCGTTCTTCGGTGGCACTCTGATCTTGATCGGCGCTTTGGTGGATGCTCAATCTCGTGGTCATGGACGTATGGGGTGGCTGGATATGACGGTGATCGCGATTGGTATTGGCGCCATCTCGGTATTCGCTGTTCTTTACGAGTTTTATCTCCCATCGTGGAACGAAGCCGGACATGTCAGTTTCGATCCGGGGATCCGCAAAATCCATAAACTGACCGGCTTTTTCTTCGCTGCGGCGGCCATGATTTTTTACCGGTATCGCCTTGCTTACAAGGGCATCCCTCGTGCCATCGTTATCGGCATGTTGTTGATATTTGCGGAAAGCGCCTACCTGTTCAGCTTTTCCACCATGTGGGACTTTACCTGGTGGATGTGGCACGGGGTCAAGGTCATTCTCTATCTCAGTCTGCTGGTCACTGTCTTCATGGGTTTTCTTGTGGCATTGCAGGCAGTCGAAAAATCCCGGCGGGTGCTCATCGACTCGAACCGCAAGCTGATCCGTGCGCAATTTGAGGTCAAACGTGTCAACCAGGAACTGGAAATACGTCATGATATGGCCCAGGAAGCGATGGCCTCTCTCGATCTTGCGAATGCCTTTCGCGTCATTTCCAAGGCCGTAGCGCGGCTCGCCGGCGGAGCTAGCTGCCAGCTGGTCGTCAAGGTGGCCAGCGATGAAGAGGATGAGTTTCAACGAATGATTCAGGCTATCGATCTGCCCACGACCCCGGCGGACACGTCTGGAAACTTGGTCCACCCAGGCGGTTGCACCATTATGGGGAGCCATGCCGCACCGGCGCTGGGACACGGCGACCGAACATGCTCTAGCTGCCTTCCGCTGCTCGCTAATAGTGAAGAAATCGGCTACCTGGTATTTTGGCTCCACCAGGGTGTGGAAATGAACTCAGCCCAATTGCAGGCGCTACGGGCACTCACCGCCGAGGCCGGCCCGATCGTCAACAATGCGCTGCTTTACCATCGTTGGCTCGATGCCAACGATTTCAGGTCGGCATTGTTACGGGTTTCGGCGATGCTTTCCTCTACCCTCGACTTCGGCACGGTGCTGGAATCCGTGTGCCGGGAAAGCGCTCGTTTGTTGGAGAGCGATGGTGCGATGGTCTGGCTCCCGGGCAGAAGCGGCGAAGCCTCTACTTTCGCCAGCTTCTGCCCGATTCAGCAAAGCGCGTCACAAAAGGAGGAATTTGCGGCCTGGCTGGAGCGCGGACTGACAAACCGGGATTTTTTAAACGGCGCAGACGGCTACCGGCCAGAGGCGATGATGTGGGTCGAGAGCGAGCCCGGTTTGCCGTCGTCGGGATGCCGCTGGGGGGCGCTTGCCATCTTCCCGCTAGTCGAAGATGGCGACCTGATCGGGGTGATGGCCTTGGCTCGCCAGAACAGAATCAAGTACAGCTCGACCACCCTTGCAAAGGGCGAGCTTTTGGCGGGAAATGTACGGATAGCCATCCACAATGCCCGCAGTTACAGCCAGCTCAACGAGAAAAATATCCAGCTTAAACTCGCCGAAGAGCAGAAGCTCCGGGACGAGCGCTTGGCAGTATTAGGCCAAATGGCCGCTTCGGTGGCGCACGAGGTGAGAAATCCTTTGAGCGCAATCAGCAACTGCCTGGCGGTTTTGAAGACGGAATCCGGGCTCGAAAGCCGCTCGCAGACCGCACTGGAGATTATTCAGGACGAAGTGCAAAGGCTAAGCAAACTGACCAGCGATTTCCTGACTTTTGGCCGGCCCGAACTCAAAACCCTCAAGCCGGTTCGGCTCGACAGGCTGCTGCTGCGCATGGTTGCCACTCTGGAGCGGCATGTGGCTGAGATGGAGTTGCCGGTGAGTATCCAATATTGTCCGGAATTGTTCGAGCAAACCCTCCTGTTCGACGAAGATGGCCTGGAGATGGTACTGTGGAATCTGCTTTTGAACGCCACACAGTCGATCGGCGGTACAGGCAGAATCAGCCTGACATCCAGATTTTCGGAAAATCGGCTGCTGCTGGCAGTCTCGGACACGGGGAAGGGCATTCCGGCCTCCGAGCGGTGCCGTATTTTCGAACCTTTTTATTCTCAGCGTTCACACGGCGTGGGCCTTGGCCTTGCCATTGTGCAACGTTTTGTTGAAGCGTGGCACGGGCGCATCCGGGTCATGAGCGCCATGGGCAAGGGAACTACCTTTCTTATCCGGCTTCCTCTCACTGGATTGGGTAATGGCATGGAGATCGGACAATGACGCGGATATTGCTGGTAGACGATCAGCGCAGCCTGCGCCGCTCGCTTGCTTTGATGCTTCAAAACGCGGGCTTCGAGACGAGCGAGGCGGGGAGCGGAGAAGAAGCCTTGCGCATGTTGCCGAAAAGTGCCTTCGATCTGGTTATCACCGATTTGCGCATGGATGAAATGTCCGGCATCGATCTGCTGCGCGAGGTGAAAACAGCCAATCCCGATTTGCCGGTCATTCTGATTACGGCATATGGATGCATCCAGTCGGCTGTGGATGCGATGCGTTTCGGCGCTTTCGACTATCTTACCAAGCCGTTTCAAGAAATGGAGCTGGTAGAAAAAATCCGCGCCAGCCAGTCCATCCGCAATGCCATCCGGGCTCAGGTCCAGAGCATGCCGGCGCCGGAACAGGTTGGCAGCGATATCGTCGCAGCGACGCCGCAAATGCAAGCGACGCTGATCCGCGCGGGGCGGGTCGCCAGGACCGATATCAGTGTGCTCATCACGGGCGAAACCGGAACCGGCAAGACCCGGATCGCGCGGCTGATCCATGAAAGCAGCGTACGCAGCCCCTATCCGTTCGTCAGCATCAACTGCGCCAGCCTGCCCGAACAGCTTCTGGAAAGCGAGTTGTTCGGCCATGTGCGAGGAAGCTTCACGGGAGCGACCGAGTCCAGGGCAGGGCTCTTCGAGGAGGCGGATAAAGGCACCATTTTTCTGGATGAGATCGACACTTTATCTCCTTCCATGCAGGCCAAACTGTTGAGCGTTCTGCAGGAGCGGCTGATCCGGCGAGTAGGCTCGAACAAGACCAAACTGGTGGACATCCGGATCGTGTCCGCCACCAACCAGGAAATTAACGAGTTAATGGAGAAAGGGGTTTTTCGCGCCGATCTTTATTTTCGTTTGAACGGCATGAGGCTACACTTGCCGCCGCTACGCGAGCGGAATGAAGATATTAAAATCCTGCTCGACCGCTTCATCGTACTGTATTCGAAAAAGTACCGACGTACCGGTCTCCGTCTGACCCCGCGGGCGCTGGCTTGCGTGCTGGGCTGTCCTTTTCCCGGCAATATTCGGCAAATGGAAAATTTTGTTGAGCAGATGGTGGTGTTTGCCGATGAAAACGGCATTATCGATATCGATGCCCTTCCCGAGGATATCCTCAACAACCCGGCACGACATCGGGACCCGGCGATCAACGTGCTGGAATACGAAGGAGGCGGCATCGAGGTCGCCGAAAAAAAACTGATCGAAGCCACCCTCGCGCGATTTCCGCATCTTGCAGATGCGGCGCGAGAACTGGGCATCGGACGGACAACCCTGTGGCGCAAGATTCGTCAGTACAACCTCAACCGGAATTAGCTCTTCCAATCGATTACCTGGTCGACTTGTTTTCCTGACGATTCCCAAACTGTTCCATATTGGAACGAATGTTGCAAAAACACTATTGGCCGGACTAAGGACGGCCATCAGAATGTTCGACGTTCGTGCAGAGTTTGTCGAAGCGCGCTTCGATACGGCTTCCCGCCTACCCAAGGCGAACGGAATTTCAGCGTGTATACCTGAATTCCATTTCATCCCATCCGGGTTACGGTTTGATTGGTGTCATTAATCACTGCCCTCCCTGGTTGTTTATTTTTCCCCTGCTTTTCGACCCAGCTGCTTTCCGTGTTTCACGCGCGTTCCAAGTTGAAACCGGATAGTGGTTTGCGCTCGCATCGGCTTGTCTTATAAAACTCAACATACTGATTAATATCATATAAACAATCTGGCATGGCTGTTGCTAAGAGAGGGTTGCAGTATCTTTTTTTTTATCAAATTAAAGAAAGTAGGCAATCCATGAAACGGAAGACAGCGTTAATTCGGAAGGGGACCGGAGCACTTAGCCGTAGAGCTGGCTTATCGGTTGCCTTGGGCTTTGCTTTTTTGCAGATGTTCAGCGGTGCCGCCATGGCTGACAGCAAGGACGGCATTTTTCCCACTGCGGAACAGGTCGGGGGGCAAGTCTACCCGGACCCGATCAAGGTGGGTGCCAAATTTCCTACGGATATCGAAATCTTCGATCTATCTGGTAAGCCCGCAGATTTCGGCAAGCTGATCGCCGGAAAAAGAACGGTGCTGGTGTTCTTCATTTCTGCCGTGCCGGTTTCGGTAAACGAACTGAAAAAAGTTCAGGATTTCATGGCCAAGAACGCTGCGACAACCCAGATGCTGTCCCTCAATACCGATACGGTAGGGACCGCCCTGATGGGGATTTCGCCGATCGAAGGGACTGTGAGAACACTGAATGTTATCAAGAAAGAAAAAGGCATTACCACTCCCATGTATGTGGCGCCCAACGACGCGTTGAGCCCGACTGGCCTGTCCAATCGCCTGGGTTTCAGAGGTTTGCCGACCATTTTTGTCCTAACCGCGAGTGGGGTCGTGGAGAAGGTTTTTGTGGGTCCGCAAAACTGGAAACATGGGGACATCTAGTTATAGCCAGCTAGATCATTTTGCTTATTTCTAAGGAGTACGAACGTGTCAATTACTAGACGAGATTTTATGAAGAGCGCCGTGAAAGGCGCAATGACGGTAGGCATGGCTGGCGGCGTGGGAGGTTTGATGCTGTCCAATTATGCAATGGCGGCCAGGCACGACAACACAGGGGAGGGTCAGGCGGAAGTCTTCAAGAAATTTGAGGGAAACGTTATTTTATTGCCCGGTAAATATAGCGGTAACGTGAGTGCGTTCGACCTTGCAGTGCCCGAATCGCTGGCCTTTTTTCCCTACAGTCTGACGGGCATGGAAATGGCCATCCCGCATCATATTGCCGCGATGCCGTCGGCCGATCCGTACAAGACATTCGACTTCTATCAGACGTTCCAGCCGCCGGCTTCGCCGTACGTCAACGAGAACTCGCCGGAGTGGAGAAACAGAGGTGATTTCAGAATGTTGAAAATGCGTTATCACGGCGAGGGCAAGCAGAATCATTTCAGCGTGGTCAACGATATTTCGGCCACTACCGGGATGGCGCTGGGCGTACACGTTTCCATCGGGGTCGGCGAGAATGCCAACAAGTACGTGGCTTTTGCCGACGGCCAGAAGGATATGGTGCTCATTACCACCGTTGACGACAACCCCAAGATCGTCAAGGCGATGCGCGTGGATTACGATCCGGTGGCACGCCAGGTGAATATCTCTCACGTATTCCCGGAAGCTTCCACCGGCAAGTTCGATTTCCAGGGCCGCAAGGGGATGAAGACCTCGCACGAGGCGATGCTGGGCGAAGAGTTGATGCCGGCCGATCCGACTGCTGTCTTCGTCGACGCATTTACCTGGCACCCGACGCTGCCGCTGGGCGCCATCCTGATTCGCCGCCTCGGCTGTTGCGCGATTGTCGACACCCGTACCTGGGAGGTTCTGGCGCTGCTTTCCACTGCCAAGGGCGCCCCGGACAATTTCCCGTTGACCAAGCAGCAGGGATATACCTGGACTTTCTCCGTGCCCTCCGTGCTCACTCCGTTGCACGAGGCGGGCTTCCTTCCCAGCGGCGAATACTTCCTCGCCTGCAACAACGTGCTGCAGAACAATATCGCGGTCTACCGCAGCACCGATCCCAATCCCCTCAAGTGGAAGAAGGAAGCCTTCGTCGAAGGCTTCGGCAACAAGTATCTGCCGTTGCATATGGGCAATGTGCCGGATTCGCGCTGGGCCTTCTTCACGATCTGGGCGCGCAAACCCAACAATGGCTATATCTGCAAGGTCGATCCCAAGACTTGGCAGGTGGTCGCCAAATGGGATACTGGTCCCGATCCGCACACTTGCGACTGCACGGTCGACGGCAAGTACATGACAACCGTATACAGCGGAAATCAGGCCGGACAAACTGGATTGGTGGTGATTAATTGTGATACCGACAAGATCGAAGCCCGTCTTCCAAGTCCCGCCGGCCACCATGATCACGTCGTCGTACCAAAAGACTGGGAGGGGATGAAAGCCTCGCGCAGCACCTCGGTATAACGGCAATGGCTATTTCCTTTTAATAAAACCGATCGGGGGCCGGGTAACCGGCTCCCGCTGGAGGGAATTAAAATGCTCGATTCGAAATATTCTTCAACCTGTTTGACGGTGGCGCACCGTCCGTACAGCAGGCTGGCCGCATGGTTTTTTTTGACCGCCGCTTTTTTTATCCATTCTGGCGTTGCGCTGTCGCACAGCAATGATTATCTGGCGACTATCCAGGGACCGCATGGCGGCTCTCTACAAATGGCCGACATGTACCATTTCGAGTTGTTGATCCGGGACGGTGTGGCCACGGTGTGGGTAACCGATCACGGCGACCAGCCACAGGACACGGTCGGGGCCAAAGCCGAGGCAATGGTCATCAATAATGGCGAGCGGGTCATCGTTGCCCTTGCCCCGAGTGGCAAGAACCAGCTGGTCGGGCTGGACCCGCGCATCAAATCGACCCCCAATACCCGGGTGGTACTGACTGTCACCATGAAAGGCCACCCTCCCCTGCAAGCCCGGTATGCGCCCGGCGCGAAAGCGGAGGCTGAAGCAATGCAACATCATCATTAGCGGAAGCGGCGGTTTCCCTGAGGGCAACCGGGATCGAGTCACGCATCTTTTTTCAGGCAAGCACACAGGGTATGAGGAAGATCGGATTGACAGATGGCGCGCGGGTTGTTTGGGGAGTATTTCAAATGCTGGCGGCGACTCAGACCATGGCGGCAGGCGATGCGCGGCAGACGCTGCTTGCAACCAACGCGTGCGTCGGATGCAATCTGGCGGGTGCGGACTTGGCCGGCCTCAACCTGATGGGAGCAAAGCTGGCGGGTGCCAATCTTGCCGCGGCGAACCTGGAAAGGGTCACCCTGACTGGTGCGGATCTTGCCAAAGCCAACCTGAACCGGGCGCATTTGAAAAGCGCCAATATCAGCGGCGCAAGCCTGGTGCAAGCCAGACTCACCGGTTGCGACATGCGGGATGCTCTGGCGAGCAGGACCAATTTCAATCTGGCCGACTTGAGCAACAGCAATCTGGCCGGCGCAAAGATGGATTACTCCAATCTGGAGGGTGCAAACCTGGCTGGGACGATCCTGGATCGGGCCGATCTCTACGAAGCGCGATTCATGTTTGCGGAACTTGTCGGGGCAAGCCTGAAGGGTGCGGATCTAAATTCCGCCAACCTGAGCGACGCGAATCTCGAAAGGGTCGAGTCCGATGCGGCCACAACTTGTCCTAACCGGGAACCGGGGCCATGCAAATGGTAGCGGTTCCCAGATATTACGGAGGTAACCTGATGGGCGGAATGTATTTGCTGCGGGCGGCGTTTGCCGCGCTCGGACTGGCTGCCGTGCTGCTGGCAGCATCGCCGGCCACGGCGGCAGGCGTGGAGAAGACGCAAGTTCTCTACCGGGCGAGCGTCGGCGAGAAAATCGAGGCTGCCCGGGATATGCTGGTTTCGGCCCTGGAAGGCAGGAATTACACCATCATCAACCAGCTTGACGTACAGGAAGGGCTTGCCGGACGAGGCATCAAGGCCGGCCCGATCCTGCTCGTCGAATTCATCAACCTGGCCAAGGCATACCGGGTAACCCGCTCGAACCACGGTTTCGAGATGTTCGCTCCGCTGCGCCTGGCGTTGTTCGAGGAAGAGGGCAAGACCAGGGTGATGGTACTCAGGCCCAGCTATATCGGGACGGTTCTGGCTACCGAAGGCGGACTCTCGGCGGAGGCGAAAAACACCCTGGAAGAGTTCGACAAGGATATTCACGCCATCCTGGAAAGTGCTGCCGCGGGAGGGTTCTAAATTGAATAACGAGACGGGTTATACCCTGATTTTGTTGAAAGTAGTTATTAAATCCTTTTGTTTAGGAAGGAGCATTAAATGAAACCTGTTTCATACATGACCGCTGCAATGTGCGTGCTTTCATTCGGTCCGGGCGTTCTCCCGGCAATGGCCGACTCAGTCAAAAAGGAAATGACGGGTCAGCAACTGGCATTCGACAATAAAAAGGGAAACTGTCTGGGCTGCCATACCGCTCCGACAGACCCCGCAGCGGTCACGCAAGCCAATATCGGGCCGCCCTTGATCGTGATAAGCCAACGATATCCTGACAAGGCGAAGCTGCGCACCCAGATTTGGGATGCCACCGTGGCCAATCCCAAAACAGTAATGCCGCCTTTCGGCAGGCACAGCATCCTGACCGAACAGGAAATCGACAAGGTGGTGGATTACGTATTCGGTCTTTGACGTTAAAGGAAGAAGAAACCATGAATGAGTTACGCAGGGAATTTTTGAAGACAGGCGGTGCCGCCACCGCGCTGGCAGTATGTGTCGCCGCCGGATTATTGCAGCCGACTCGAGTTTTGGCGCTGGAATGGAATAAATCCGCGTTCGAAGCCAAAGCCGTTCCGGATGCCTTGAAAGGGCTGGGTGCCGCATCTCCCATCGAGACCAAGGAAATCTTCATCAAGGCTCCCGATATTGCCGAAAACGGCGCCGTTGTTCCGGTGGAGGTGATCAGTAAGCTGCCCGATACCCAGTCGATTGCGATTTTCGTCGAGAAAAATGTGAACCCGCTAATAGCAGATTTTACGCTGGCTCATGGAGCCGAAGGCTTCGTCTCGACCCGCATCAAGATGAGCCAGACGTCCATTGTCCGCGTAGTGGTCAATTCTGGAGGCAAATTTTATACCGCCAGCAAAGAGGTCAAAGTCACTATTGGCGGTTGTGGCGGTTGATGGAATAGCTGAATAAGGAGAACGACATGGCTGAACCGATGAAAATTCGCGCCCAGGCGACGGGCGATGTAGTGGATATCAAAGTGCTGATGCTGCACATTATGGAAACTGGTCTGCGCAAAGATGCCAAGACCGGGCAGTTCATTCCTGCCCACTTCATTCAGACAGTGACCGCAGAGGTGAATGGCAAAACCGTACTGGAGGCACAATGGGGCGTGGCGATTTCAAAGAACCCATTTCTCGGCTTCAAAGTAAAAGGCGCCAAGCCCGGCGACAAAGTTGTAATCAGCACGGTCGATAACAAGGGCGAGAAGAACAAGGGCGAGGCAACGGTCGGTTGATGAGTGGCCCTATCAGCTTTAGATATTGGAGGCAGGAATGAACAAAATATTATTGACCCTATTTTGCGCCAGCGTTTTCGCCGCTACGTTTAACGTTGCGGCTTCCCCGGAAGAGGATCGCAAGCAGCTCATCGAAACCATGAGACATAAGTTTCCTGCAATCAAGGTGGAGGATTATATCTACGGTGCACTGATTTTCACGCGTGATTCCAAGGCGCAGTACGACAGCCTGATGGAATTCCCGCCGTTCGAAAACCAGATCGAGAAAGGACGCGTCATTTGGGAAGCTCCTTTCAGGAACAGGAAGAGTTTAGCGGGCTGTTTCCCTAACGGAGGCAAGATGGTGGCCGGCAATTACCCTTATTTCGATGAGCAATCGGGCAAGGTGGTCACCTTCGAGATGGCCTTGAACAAGTGCCGCAAGGACAACGGAGAGCCTGAGTTCGCCTATGACGACATGAGCACCATGGGTGTTCTGACGGCCTATGCGCGCACACTTTCCGATGGCATGAAGATGAATATTCACGTCGATACGCCTCGTGCACGGGCTGCGTACGAAGCGGGGAAAGGCGGATTCTACGGCCGTCGGGGACAGCTCAACTTCTCCTGTGCAAGTTGCCATATCGACAATGTTGGCAACATCGTTCGCACCGAATACCTGTCTCCGGTACCCGGGCAGACCACTCACTGGCCAGTGTTCAGGGAAGGCGAAAATCTGTTTACCCTGCAAAAGCGTTATGCGGCCTGCAATGTGATGACCCGGGCCATACCGCAGCCGTTGGGCGGCGAATATTACAACAACCTTGAATACTACCATTCATACCAGAGCAACGGGCTCGCCATGAAGGCATCCGTATTCCGTAAATAATCTCGCGCTCCCTCCTTTGTGCCGCGTTCGCGCGGCATTTTTTTAACACTGGGACACGTCCATCGGCTAATGAATATCGCGTCAAAATGAGGTGAATTACAGATGGCTGCATCTAATCTGGCAACGACGATTGCCTGGTGGGGTTTTGGATTGGGAACGATTTTCGGCTTCATCGCCAATAAAAGTAATTTCTGCACAATGGGTGCCGTTTCCGATGTGGTCAACATGGGCGACTGGGGCCGCATGCGCGCATGGCTCCTGGCCATTGCCGTAGCCATGATCGGCACCAATGTCCTTGCTTATCTCGGCTATCTCGACCTGTCAAAAACCCTATACACCGGCAACAGCTTTCCTTGGCTGGCCTACATCGTCGGCGGACTGGTCTTCGGCGTCGGTATGACCCTGGGTTCCGGCTGTGGCAATAAAACGCTGGTGCGTGTCGGAGGCGGCAACCTGAAATCGGTCGTGGTGTTCATTTACATGGGCTTTGCCGCGATGGTGACATTGAAAGGCATACTCGGCGCTTTTCGTGCCAAGGTTCTGCAAGCCCCTGCCGTAACGCTCCAGCTCGATCATGGTCAGACGATTCCTTCGCTGTTAACCGGATTGGGCGGTCTTGATGCAAAAACTATGCAACTGGCGGTAACCGGCATCATCGTACTTGCGATTTTGATCTTCGTTTTCATGGATCGCGAATTCCGCAAACACCTTGATAACAACCTGGCCGGCCTGATCATTGGCCTGGTCGTCGTCGGAGGCTGGTATGTCACCGGTCATCTGGGCTTGGCAGAAAATCCGGAAACGCTGGAAATCACCTATTTCGGCACCAATTCGCATTTGGCTGAATCGATGTCCTTCATCGCGCCCACCGCCTATACCATGGAATTGTGGGCGTACTGGACCGATACCTCGACTATCATAACTTTCGCCATTGCGACCGTATTCGGTGTAGGAATCGGCTCCTTCGTTTATGCGCTGATTACCAAGTCATTCCGCTGGGAGCACTTCTCCTCTTCACAGGACATGTTCTACCACATTATCGGCGGCACACTGATGGGGTTCGGTGGCGTCACTGCGATGGGTTGCACCATCGGACAGGGGATTACCGGAGTTTCTACACTCTCGCTGGGCTCTCTTCTGGTGTTTGCATCGATTGTCGCCGGTTCGGCCATCACCATGAAGGTGCAGTATTACACGATGATGCGGGAAGCGTGAAGGGAGCCGCCGATGGCTATGTCAACGGCAACGTGCTGAACCCGGGGTTTCTCGACAAGAACGTCAAGGAGGCAGCAATGTCTTTTATTATTCGTCGGCCATCCGCCATATTGGTGGGCATAACATTCTGCTTTCCCATACTTGCTCAGGCCTGCGCCAGTTGCGGCTGCACCCTGAGCTCAGACTGGGAAAATTTGGGGTTTTCCACCTCGCCCGGACTGAAGCTGGATGTGCGCTACGACTATCTGAATCAAAATCAGCTGCGCAGCGGAACTGGAAAGATTTCTCCCTCTTCCGCCAGCCAAATCGTGAACAACGGCAACAATCAGGAAGTCGAGAAATACACCAAAAACAACTATCTGACAGTAGGACTTGACTACAGTCCCAACCCCAACTGGGGCGTCAATGTCCAAGTGCCCTATATTGATCGAAGCCATAGCACGCTCGGCACGGCATCGGACGGGACAACACCGGGAGCGGGCGGCGGACAGTACGACTCAAGAACTTCAAGTCTTGGCGATGTGAAGGTCATCGGACGCTACCAGGGCTTCAGTCCGCAGCACAATTTCGGTGTGCTTTTTGGCGCCAAGCTACCGACTGGCAGCCATACCAAAACAGGCACATCAACCGACCTTACCGCGCCGGGTTCGGTCGTGATCGACCGCGGATTGCAACCGGGAACCGGCACCAGCGATGTCATTCTCGGCGCCTATTATGCTGACGTTATAAATCAGAACTGGGATTACTTTACCCAGGCGATTGTCCAAAAAGCGTTGAACTCAAGTGACCAGTACAAACCTGGCGATGGCATCAACCTCAACCTGGGCGTGCGTTACATGAGCTTTACCGGTTTAACGCCCCAGCTTCAGTTGAACGTTCGTCATGTCCAGCACGATGTCGGACAAAACGCGGATACGATCAGCACGGGCGGGACTTTGAGCTACCTCAGCCCAGGTGTCGTTGTGCCGGTCAACAAGCAGGTTTCGGTGTATGGTTACGTTCAACTGCCGGTTTATCAGAATGTTAATGGGGTGCAATTGGCGCCGCGTTATACCGCTTCATTGGGTGCACGCTATTCATTCTGAAAAGACAGGGCACCACGTTTCTAACTGACCATACCAAGGGGAGAGCCTCATGGGCAAATGGGGTTCCCGCTTTCCGGGGATTTCTATGCGAAAAATCATCTGTTGCCTGCTCCTGCTGGCAAGCTGGAATGCCTTTGCCAGAGGTCCTGACGAAGGAAAACCCGCCCCCGGACTGGAAGGGCGGTATCTGAGTGGAACCGCTTTCAGCTTGCAGGACATGCGAGGGAAAGTAGTAATCGTAAATTTCTGGGCCGCATGGTGCCCGCCCTGCCGAGAAGAAATGCCGGCCCTCGACGGACTTTATAAGCTCTACCATAACCAGGGGCTGGAAATCATCGGCATTAGCATTGATGGCAAGGCCGACGAACCTAATGTCAAGGCGGTAGCACACTCCTACAGCTACCCAGTCGCCCTGCTGGAGGCGGTCAAGGCAGACGAATTCGGAAGAATCTGGCGACTTCCCATGACTTTCATCATCGACCGGCACGGTATCGTGCGGAAAAGCGCTTGGTACTGCGAGCCCAAGAACGCGGCCAGTGAACTGGAAAAAATCATCGTGCCGCTACTGAAAGAAGAATAGCTGTTTGGGACACTAGTTTGGGACACCAAACCAGTTCGACAGGTGGAAAAAGAAAAACCCGTTGATTTCTCAACGGGTTATCTCGATTATGGTGGAGGCGGGGGGAATCGAACCCCCGTCCGCAAGCCCTCTACAGGCAGTTCTACATACTTAGTCCGATTATTTGATTTCGCCCGAATCACGCCAACCGAACAGGCTGAATTCACGCTAGTTGCCTTAAGTTTAGGATCGGTTCAAGCAACCCGGACCGACACGAGTCTCTGTAAATGACTCTGCTCTTTCCACCTTGCGGCTTCAAGCCGGCCCAGAGACCAACCGGTGCAGAGTCTAACCGGCAATTAAGCGGCTAGAGCGTAGTTTTCGTCGTTTGCGACTAGTTTTTTTCAGATGGATTTACGAGGTAACTGAGCCTCGGTATGCCCTACGCTGCTTTGCAACCCACGTCGAAACCGGGTCGCCCCCATGCTGACTATAAGATGAACCCTGAAGCAAAAAGTTCAACCTACATCCAAATTCTATCAGAAATAGGGAGGTGGAAGCCGGTTCCGGGAAATTTACCCCGGATTGCGAATTATCAATGACGTTCCTTCGTTGTTTTACCTAGGATTGAGTCCGAACAATCCGGCTGGATAAATTGTTTTTGCGGATTGAATTATAACAATGGAGGAGTCGCACATGGCTTGGAACTTTCCGAGCCTGACCCGTCGCACTTTTTTGAAGGCGACAGGGTTGGGCGCTGCTGGGTTGACGCTGTTGAAGCCGGCAGGTTTGTTGGGCAAATCCACCGCTGCCGGCAACGGGGCGGCGGATAGCGAAGAATACACTTACAGCATCTGCAATTTCTGCTCGTCGCTGTGCAATCTGCGCGTCACCACGCAAACGAAAAACGGCGTCAAGCGCATCGTCAAGCTCGACGGCAATCCCAATTCCACGCTCAACCGCGGCAAGATCTGCGCGCGCGGCCAGGCCGGGCTGCGCCAGACCTATGACACCGACCGGCTGAAAACGCCGCTGATCCGGGTGGAAGGCTCCAAGCGCGGCGAGATGAAGTTCCGCCCGGCGAGCTGGGAAGAGACCTGGGAGTACATCGCCAAGAAGCAGAAGTCCGCCAACATCCAGCCCTGGGAATGGACCATGGTGGGGGGCTGGACTTCCTGCGTGTTCTACATGAACTGGGCGGTGCCGTTCGCGCTGGCCAACAAGGTGCCGAATATCATCGCCTCGCCGATGCAGCACTGCGTCACCACCGGGCATCTGGGAACGGACTCGGTGACCGGCAACTTCAACATCCACGACGAGGTGCTGCCGGACTACGACAACGCCAAGTACATCCTGTTCGTCGCCAACAACGCCTCGATCGGCGCGGTGTCCACCTGCCGCATGGTGCGCTTCGCCCAGGGGCGCAAGAACGGCGCCAAGGTGGTGGCGCTGGATTCGCGCCAGTCGGAGACCGCCTCCAAGGCGGACGAGTGGATTTCGATTCGTCCCGGCACCGACCTGGATTTCTGCCTGGCGATGCTGAAGATCATGCTGGACGAGAAGCTCTACGACGCCGATTTCCTGATGCGTCACTCCAACATGCCGTTCCTCTCTTACCGAGATGCCGAAGGCCAGTGGCAACTGGCGCTGGACGCCCAGGGCAAGCCGCGCGTGGTGCAGGAAAGAACCTCCACCATCCGCACCCTTCCTGCCGTGACCAACGACAACACCACCGACGTGGACGGCACAGCCTTCTATCCGGCGCTTTATGCCCCGCCCGGCCTGAAGCTGGACGGCCACGAGGTGGTGACGGTGTTGCAGGCGCAACTCGACGAGGTGAAGAGCTACACCCCGGAATGGGCGGAGCATTCCACCGGCGTGTCGGCCGCCACCATCGGCCGCATCGCGCGCGAATTCGGCACCACCCGCCCGGCGATCATCGATCCCGGCTGGCACGGCGCGCGCTATGGCAACATGATGATGTTGCGCCGGGTGCAGGCGATGATCCAGGCCTTGACCGGCGGCATCGACCGCACCGGCGGCTGGATCATGAGCGGCGAGTTCCACCACAAGGCGGCGCACGCCTTCAAGGCGCAGCAAGAGGGGCATCCCGCCGGCCCGCCGATGACCTCGCTGGCCGGCATGCCGTTCGCCAAGATGGTGATCGACACCTTCTCCGACGGCAAGAATTTCGGCCACGGCAAGCCCGGCTGGGCGTGGGCCTTCTCCAAGCAGGAGCGCGAGGCTGGGCGGCCGTGGGTGATGCTGCCGGTGATGGCTGACACCGGCCTGAAGGAGTCGGTGGAGGGCAACCTCAACTTCAACGGCGAGCCTTATTTGACCCGCGCCATCCTGGTCAACGCCGCCAATCCGGTGCGCCACTATTACCCGGACAGCCGCTGGAAGGAAATCCTGTCGCACAAGAACGTCGAACTGGTGATCGCCATCGACGTGCTGCCTTCCGACACCACCATGTACGCCGACGTGATCTTGCCCAACTCCACCTATCTGGAGCGCGGCGAGCCCAATATCTACGGCAACGGCGTCAACCACGATCTGGCCATGGTGACGCGCTACCCGGCGATCGACCCGCTCTACGACACCCGCGAGATGCCGGACATCCTCTTGAAAATCACCGAGATCATCAGCGGCAAGACCGACCATTTCCTCGACTGGGTCGAGAAGCTCACAGGCATGCCGGCCGCGCCGGTCAGGGAGAAGCTCGCCCGCAACCAGGCGCAGAAGGTGAAGAGCCCGTTCTCAGCCGCCTGCCGCGAGGTGGCGTTCGAAATGGCGGCGAAGAAGGCCGGCATCACCGTCAAGCAGCTCGACACCGTGCTGCGCGAAAAGGGCGTGTATATGGAAGAGGACCACAAGAAAATCCTCGAACATTCCGCCATGCCGTGGAAGCTGCCGATGCCCACCGGCAGCGGACGGGTCGAGTTCTATTCCGGCCTGTTCGACATGCTCAGGAAGGGCGGCGGCAAGGCGCCCAACTTCAGCGTGCTGGCCACCCACATCCCGGCGGAGTGCCGCAAGGGCGCCAAGACCGGGGCGCTGGACGACGACGAGTTCTACTTCACCTACGGCAAGGCGCCGACCGTGTCCTACGCCTCGACCAACAGCAACAACCCGGTGCTGGCGGCGATCAACAAGTTCAAGAAGGGCGTCTACACCAACGTCTGGATCCACCCGGCGCGGGCGGCCTATCTCGGCATCAAGGACGGCGACGCGATCAACCTGGTCAACGTTATGTCCGGCCAGTCGGCGGACGGCCACGCCCATGTCACGCGCCTGATCCACCGCGACGCGATCTTCCTGTACTCCTGCTTCGGGGCGGAAAACCCGATGCTCACCCGCACGGTGGGCGTGGGCACCGCCACCAGCAAGCTGATCCCTTACAGCGTCGAGCCGGTGGTGGCAGGCTTCCGCTCCCAGGAATTCACGGTTCGGATCAAGAAGATTGAAGGCAAAGGAGTACAGGCATGACGCACTACGCAATGGTGATCGACTTGAATACCTGCGTCGGCTGCAATGCCTGCATGGCGGCCTGCGCGATGGAAAACCAGACCCCGGTGTGGAAGGGCAGCTGGCGCACTTACGTGCACGAGAAGGAAATCGGCGTTGCCGAGCAGGTGCGGCGGCGCTTCTTCCCGCGCCTGTGCAACCACTGCGACAACCCGCCGTGCCTGACCGTGTGCCCGACCGGGGCGACCTACAAGCGTGCCGACGGCATCGTCATGATCGATCCGGAGCGCTGCATGGGTTGCCGCGCTTGCGCCATGGCCTGCCCATACGATGCCCGCTACGAGGTGACCTACGCCGACATCCGCGAAGGCAAGGAATTCTACGGCGAGCTCCAGCGCACCAGCCCGAGCATGGACAAATGCTCGTTCTGCGCTCACCGCCTCGACAAGGGGCTGAAGCCGGCGTGCGTGGAAACCTGTGTCGGCTCGGCGCGCCAGTTCGGCGACCTGGACAACCCTGCCGACCCGGTCACGCAGCTGGTGGCAAGCGGGGTGGCGCAGCCCTTGATGCCGCACCTGGGCACCAGGCCGAACGTGTACTACATCGACGACATGAAGCGGAAAGGTTAAGCCATGGATACCATGACCTATACGACGCAAAGCATCTGGACCTGGTGGATCGCCATGTACCTGTTCTTCGGCGGACTGGGCGCGGCGACCCTTTCGGTCAGCTTCCTCACCGACATGTATTGCCGGCCGCATCGCAAGCTCGTTCTGTGGGGCGCGCTGTCCGGCGTGGTGATGCTCGCCATCAGCTCGGCGGTGCTGTTCGCCCACCTTCTGCACCACACTGCGGTGATCTATGTGCTCAACCCCCTGGTGCTGTTTTACCAGCCGCATGCCTGGATCGCCTGGGGCACCCAGTTCATACTGTGGATGATGGTGTGGGGCATGCTCTACGCGCTGCCCTACATGCGCGAAACGCCGCTGTTCATGCGCATGCCGCTAGTCGGGGCGCTGTTGCAGATGAGGTTTGTGGCATGGCTGTCCGGCTGCTGCCTGAAGCGGCGCCGCATCGTCGGCTGGCTCGCCACCATCAACGGCATCGGCACCACGGTGTATACCGGCTTGCTGATCCAGTCGTTCCCGGCGGTGGCGCTGTGGCACAACCCCGGCGTGCCGCTGCTGTTCACGGTGTCGGCGTTCTCGACGGCGTTCGCCTACCTGTTGCTGCTGCTGAACGTGTTCATCCCCGACGAGAACGACCAGGACATCCGCCACCGCTACGAGCGTTTCGACGTGATCCTGATCGCTACCGAACTGGTGATCCTGTTCGCCTTCTTCAACTACACCCTGTCCGGCTCGGAATCCGGCTACCGCTCGGCGCAGTTGTTGTGGCACGATTTCGGCTGGCTGGTCGGCTTCATCGGCTTCGGCCTGCTGGTGCCGTTCTTCCTCGAACTCAAGGGCGTGATCAAGGGCTGGGGCAGCCGCCTCCCTACAGTGGCGGCGGCGCTGCTGGTGCTGATGGGCGGCTACATGCTGCGGCACTATTTCATGTATGCCGGCGTTTATGCCTATCCGTGGTAGTGGGGGATGAACGCCTCCCCTGAAACCCTGCACCTGCTCTCCGGCCTGCTGGCTAGCCCCGGCGGCGATTCACTGGAGGTGTTGCGCGAACTGGCCGGGGAACATGCCTGGCTCGGCGAGTCCATCGCAGAGCTGGAGCTAACGCCGCTGGAGGAATGGCAGGCGGAGCACGCCCGCCTGTTCATCTCCGGCCATCCGAAAACCATCTGTCCGCCGTTCGAATCGGCGTTCCTCAGCGGGGCGATGTTCGGCGCCGCCTGCGACCAGCTCGGCGATTTGTACCGCCGCGCCGGCTTGCAGGCCGAGGGCGCACCGCCGGACTATCTCGGCACCCTGTTGGAGTGCGCCGCCTATTTGCAGGAGCAACCCTGTGGCCACAGCAATGAACTGTTGCAGGAATTGTGGGGGGAACATCTCGCTACCTGGTTGCCCCGGATCGGCTCGGTGCTGCAACAGGAAAGCCGGCTGCTGATTTACCGGCAGCTCGGCCAGCAGCTTGCGGGCCTGTCCGATGAGTGATTTAGCCTGGAAGCTGGGGGCGCTGCCCAAGAGCGACGACCAGGCGGTGATCGCCGCAGTAGGCGACTCCTTCGGCGAGATTTACCGCAACTATTTCAGCGGCGAGTTCCTGGTCAACCACGACCTGCCGGTTGAAGTCCGCGCCTTCCGCCGCAGCGACGGCTGGTGCGTGTTCCTCCTGCTGACGCCGTGGATGATGGCGCGGGTGTTCCTGCCCGAACGCGATCCCGGCCTGCTCGTTCCTGCCGGGTGGAGCGCCGCCGAGCGCGCCGCGGCTTCCTTCCTCGTGATCGGCCCGCTGCTGGATTTCACCATCCTGGGTGGGGCGCAGAAGGCGCACCTCAACTACCTGCCCGAACTCGGGCATTTCCTGTTGCAACCGCTGGTGCAGTCGATGGAGAGGTTCGATTCCGCCGATGCGGTGTTCGCCGCCTGGGACGAAGTCATCAAGACCCGCGACCGGGTGATGGAAGAGCAGAAACGGGAATGCGGCTGGCAGAAGGAAGTCTCGCGCCGGGAGTTTTTCGCCCGGCTGGCGGGAAATCGCGCCGGGCGCACGGATCAGGCATAGCTTCATCAATAAAACGGCAGTTTCTTTACCACAGAGGCACAGAGACACAGAGGAAACAGTGAATTGCCAGCAAATTTCCTGTCACCATTGGGGTGAAGGTTGTACGCCGGATTTTTCTCTTGTTTTTTAACTCTGTGCCTCTGTGTCTCTGTGGTTGACCGCTTTTCCCAAGCTCATTATTCCCATGTCCCGCGTGTCGATGTCAGTGAAAATGCCACGGTCTTCACATTCAAGCACCTGAATTCGAGCAGCATGGGCGGCAAGCACAGCGCGCGCGCCCCGGTCGCCGTTGAGTTGGGCGAGGTCGTGGAAAAACCCGTGCGCAAAGCCGACCGGATGACCTCGGCGGCCTTGATGTTGCGGCGCCGCGATCTGCGCGCCGGCCCGGAGCAGACCGGCTACTCCGCGGATGGTGCCGCTCTGGATAAAAGGCATGTCGGCCAGGGCGATCAGACAGCCGTCTGCGTCCTGCGCGGCACTGACACCGAAAGCGAGGCTTGTTCCCATGCCAGCTTCCGCATCGGGACAGAACGCCACTTGCAAGCCTTCCCTCTCCAGCAAATCCGCAAGCCGCCGGTCCGATGGGCGCACCACCGCGACGCCACGGTCGACGCCGCTTAGCAGATTGCGCGCCGCCTTTACCCCGATCGGGGTGCCTTCAGGCAGGGGGAACAGCAGTTTGTCGCCGCCGAAGCGCGTTCCAGAACCCGCCGCCAGCAGGATGCCGACGATCATGAGGCTGTCGCTACCGGCATGCGTGAAAGCCTGTTCTCGCCATTTGCAGCGGGCAGAACGCCAAGCGCGATGCCGTGGCGTATCGCAGTCAATTCGGCCAAAACGGACACGGCGATTTCCGGTGGCGTGCGGCTGCCGATGGGCAGTCCCACCGGCCCATGCAGACGGCCGACTTCCATTTCCGTAAGATCGAACAGGCGCAGCCGCTCGCGCCGCCTCAGGTTGTTGGCGTTCGAGCCGACGGCGCCGACGTAGAATGCCGGCGACTTGAGCGCTTCCAGCAGGGCCATGTCGTCGAGCTTGGGGTCGTGGGTCAATGCAATCACCGCACTGCGGACATCGGGCATGAAGGCGATTACCGCATCGTCCGGCATCCCTGGAACGAGTTCGGCGCCTGCAACCCCCCAAACCGCGCTGTATTCCTCGCGCGGGTCGCATGCCAGCACCTGATAATCCAGGGCTTGGGCCATCTGTGCCAGATAGCGGGAAATCTGGCCGGCGCCGATCAGGAGCAGCCGCCAGCGCGGGCCGTGCACGGCGGTCAGCATCTGTCCGTCGAACTGCGTGGTTTCGTCGATGTGTGGCGTGTAAAGAGTGGTGCGGCCGATGGCAAGGTCGAGGCGGCGGCCGATCAGCCTGCGCTGGGTGAGGGCGTCCAGGATTGCTTGCAGCACGAGTGCGTTGGGCGCCGGTTCCAGCACCAGTTGCAGCGTGCCACCGCAGGGCAGGCGGAAAAGGTGACACTCCTCGGCGGAGCCGCCGTAGGTGAGCACTTCCGGTCGGGTGGGCGGCGCGGTGTGCACTCGCTCGATCAGATCGGCCTCGATGCAGCCGCCGGAAACCGATCCGGCAAGCATGCCGTCGTCGCGCACCGCAAGCATGGAGCCCACTGGCCGCGGTGAAGAGCCCCAGGTTTTGACCACCGTGGCGAGCGTAACGCGATGGCTTTCCTGCTGCCATTGCAGGCACTTGCGCAGGACTTCCAGATCCGTGCTGTCCATCATGCGCTCCGCAGTTCAGCGGTTTCGAACGGCAGCTTGCGCAGGCGCTTGCCGGTCGCGGCGAACAGCGCATTGGCGACCGCCGGGGCGAGCGGCGGCACGCCCGGTTCGCCGACGCCGGTGGGTGCCGCCTCGGACGGCGCAATGTGCACTTCGACCTTGGGCATTTCGCGGATGCGCAGCAGCGGATAATCCTTGAAGTTGGATTGTTCGACGCGTCCCTCCTTGAAGGTGATGGCGCTGTGCAAGGCCGCCGACAGGGCAAATCCGATACCGCCTTCCATCTGCGCCCTGACCTGGTCAGGATTTACCGCGAGGCCGCAGTCCACGGCGCACACCACGCGGTCGACGGTGAACGAGCCGTCCGGCCTGACGCTGACTTCCGCCACCTCGGCGACGAAGGATCGGAACGATTCATGCACCGCGATGCCGCGCCCGCGGCGCACGCCGCTTTTTGGCGCCAGCGGCTTGCCCCAGTCCGACTTGGCGGCGGCCAGTTCGAGCACGCCCCTGTGGCGCGGCTGATGGGCCAGCAGGGAGTGGCGGAATTCGTAGGGGTCCTTGCCCGCGGCTACCGCCAGTTCGTCGATGAAAATCTCCGTCGAGAAGGCGGTATGGGTATGACCGACGCTGCGCCACCACAGCACCGGCACGCCCAGCTTGGGCGAATGCAGCTCAACGTGCAGATTGGGAATGGCGTAGGCGAGGTTGGATGCGCCCTCGACCGAAGTCACGTCGACGCCGTCCTTGATCATCGCGCCTTCGAACGCCGTGTTGGCAGCAATCGACTGGCCGACAAGACGCTGGCTCCAGGCTACCGGGTTGCCCTGGGCATCCAGTCCACCGCTGATGGCATGGGCGAACATGGGCCGGTAATAGCCGCCGTGGAGGTCGTCTTCGCGCGTCCACATGAGGTGGATCGGTGCGTTGAGATGGTTTGTGGCCTTGGCTACCGAGACCGCTTCCGCAATGTAGTCGGAGGTGGGGTTGGCGCGCCGGCCGAAACTGCCGCCGGCAAGCAGGGTGTGGATCTGTACCTGTTCCGGCTTGAGCCCCAGAATTTTCGCGGCAGTTGCCTGATCGCCAGTCTGCGACTGGGAGCCTGCCCAGATTTCGCAGCCGCCTTCTTTCAGTCGCACGACGCAGTTGAGCGGCTCCATCGGGGCATGGGCGAGATAGGGAAACTCGAACGTCGCTTCCAGTTTTTTTGCCGCCTGGGCGAGGGCCTGCGCCGCATCGCCTTCGTTGCGCGCCACCTTGCCCGGCTGTTTCAGCAATCCCAGGTACTGTTCGCGTTGATCGGCGGTGCTGACCCGCTCCGCGCCCGTTTCGTCCCATTCTACCTGCAGTGCATCGCGCCCTTTTTTGGCGCTCCAGAAGTCCGTCGCGATCACGGCAACGCCGCGCGGCACTTCGACCACGGCGCGCACGCCGGGCACCGCTTTCGCCCGCTCTGCCTGAACGTGTTTGACCTTGGCACCGAATAGCGGCGGGCGCGCGATCAGGGCGGTGAGCTGGCCGGGCAGCCGCAGGTCTAAAGCGAACTGGGCGCTGCCGTTGGCTTTTGCCTTCGAGTCGGTGCGCTTGAATTGCTTGCCGATGTACTTGAAATCCTTGGGTGACTTGAGCTGCACTTCGGCAGGCTGGGGCATGGTCGCTGCCTTCTCCGCCAGATGTCCATAGCTTGCCTTGCGGCCGCTGGCGCGGTGCAGCACCATGCCGTCGCTGGTGGAGAGCGTGTTGGCGTCCACTTTCCAGTTATCCGCCGCTGCCGCGATCAGCATGGCGCGCGCAGTGGCGCCCGCCCGGCGCAGCTGCTCGAACGAATTGGCCATGGCGGTGCTGCCGCCGGTACCCTGCATCGGACCCCAGAGCAGGTTGTTATACAGCTTGGCGTCGGCTGGTGCCGATTCGACTCTGATCTTTTCCCAGGGTACATCCAGTTCCTCGGCGACCAGGGTCGGCAGGCCGGTATTGACCCCTTGTCCCATCTCCAGGTGCTTGACGATTACCGTCACGGTGTCGTCGGGCGCGATCCGGATGAAGGCATTGGGCGCAAAGGATTTGTCTGCGCCTTGACTCGCCATCATCCTGGCGGCGCCGACAGGCAGGTAGAACGCGATGGTGAGGCCGGCGCCCAGAGCGGCGCCGGTTTTCAGGAACTCGCGCCGGCTCGGGTTAATGATTTTGTCCATGGCTCACCCCCTCATCGTTCTGGCGGCTTGATGCACCGCCGCGCGTATGCGCTGATAGGTGGCGCAGCGGCACAGGTTGCCGTCCAGCGCCGCATCGATATCGGCATCCGTCGGATGGGGGTTGCGCGCGAGCAGCGCCGCCGCCGACATGATCTGCCCTGACTGGCAGTAGCCGCATTGCGGCACGTCGAGTTTGACCCAGGCATCCTGCAGGGCTTTCACGGCCTTGCTCTGGGCGCCTTCGATGGTGGTGATCTTCTGCCCGGCAACTGCCGAAACCGGCGTCATGCAGGCGCGCACCGGGGCGCCGTTCAGATGGACGGTGCAGGCGCCGCACTGGCCCATGCCACAGCCATATTTGGTGCCGGTCAGCCCCAGATTGTCACGCAGTATCCAGAGCAGGGGCGTGTCAGGCGCGGCGTCCACATTGCGCGGTTTGCCGTTGACGATAAAAGAGATCATGCGGATTCCCTCCGGTATTGGTCAATAACGAAGATGGGGGAAACGAGGGTTGCTACACAGACGCCGGGCAGCGCGTCTCGTCACGAGTTCAAAGCTGAACTCATTATAGACAATTCAGGAATTATTCAAGGAAAGTGAGGATGCCCAGCGGCGTGTCGATGCGTCCCTGAGCACCCCAGGTTTCGGGGCGGTCTGCCGCGCCGAGGTAGCCATAGTCGGCGATCAGGGCTGGCATGCCGGCGGCGCGCGCCGCCTCGATGTCGCGCTCGGCATCGCCTACGTACAGGCAGGTTTGCGGCGCCACGCCGATTTCGCGGGCGGCGCACAGCAGAGGTTCGGGATGGGGTTTGGGGTGGAGGCAGGTGTCGCCGCTGATGATGCTGGCGGCGCGCTTGATCAATCCGAGTTGCTCGAGCAGCGGGTTGGTGAAGCGCGCCGGCTTGTTGGTGACCACGCCCCAGTGGACGTTTCTTTCCTCCAGTGCTTTCAGCAAAGCGGCCATACCGGGGAACAGTTGCGTGAAGCGGCACAGGTTGGCGGTATAGAGTTCCAGGTATTCCTCGCGCATGGGGTCGAAGCGCGCATCTTCCGGCGTCAGGCCGAAGCCGATTTCGAACAGGCCGCGCGTGCCGTGGGAGGCATAGGGGCGGATCGTTTCCTGCGCCAGCGGCGCCAGGCCATGCCGTTCGCGCTGCAGGTTGAGGGCGTAACCGAGGTCGGGCGCGGTGTCGGCCAGCGTCCCGTCGAGGTCGAACAAGACTGCCTGAATCATTCCTGTCGGCAGTGGATCAGGTAGTTGATGCTGGTATCCGACCCGAGGGAATAGGTCTTGCCGAACGGGTCGTAGCTCATGCCGGTGATGCCGGCGACACCGAGGCCGACGGCGCGGCAGTAGCCGCCCAGTTCGGAAGGCTTGATGAACTTGGCGTATTCGTGGGTGCCTCTGGGCAGCAGGTTGAGCACATACTCGGCGCCGATCACGGCGAACAAGTAGGATTTCGGGTTGCGGTTGAGGGTGGAGAAGAACACATGGCCACCGGGCTTGACCAGTTCCGCGCAGGCTCGCACCACGCTGGCCGGATCGGGTACATGTTCGAGCATTTCCATGCAGGTGACGATGTCGTACTGGTGCGGCTGCTCCTTGGCCAGCTCTTCTACCGCGATCAGGCGGTAGTCGACTTTCTGGCCGCTTTCCAGCAGGTGCAGCTTGGCGACCTTGAGCGCTTTTTCGCCGAGGTCGATGCCGGTAACCTGGGCGCCGCGGGCGGCCATGCTTTCGGCCAGGATGCCGCCGCCGCAGCCGACGTCGAGTACCTTCTTGCCGGCCAGCCCGGCGGTCTGGTCGACGTAGTCGAGGCGCAGCGGGTTGATGTCGTGCAGCGGTTTGAATTCGCTGTTGGGATCCCACCAGCGATGGGCGAGCTGGGCGAATTTGTCCAGTTCCTGTGCGTCGACGTTCAAGTTCGGTTCATTCATTTTTTGCTCCGGTTAACCCTGGAGGTTAACCCCACTAAAAAAATTTGAGTTCCGGCTAACCTCAAGGTTGCCCTTCGCTGAAACTTTTTTGGTTGTTGATTTTTTCGTGCCAGAAGCGGGTTCTGGCATTGAGTTCATGGATGTCGATGGTGGTGAGGCGCCGTTCGTCCAGCACCAGCTTGCCGTTTACCCAGACGTGGCTGACGTTTTCCCGTCCAGCGGCATACACCAGGTGCGAGATGACATCATAACATGGCTGGGTTTCCGGGGCGGACAAGTCCACCGCGGTGATATCCGCCGCCTTGCCGATGGCGAGAGATCCAGTCAGGCTGTCGATCCCCAGCGCTTTGGCAGCATGGATGGTGGCCATGTCCAGCGCCTGATGGGCGGGCAGCGCGGCGGCATGGAGGTTCTGGCCCTTGGCGAGCAGAGCAGCGAGGCGCATTTCCGTGAACATGTCGAGACGGTTGTTACTCGCCGCGCCGTCGGTGCCCAGGCCGACGTTGACCTCGTGTTCGAGTTTTTCCATAACTGGGGCGATCCCGCTGGCGAGCTTGAGGTTGGAGCTCGGACAGTGGGCCACGTGGCAGCCGTGTTCGGCGAGCAGGCGGATTTCCTGGGTATTGATCTGCACCGTGTGTACCGCAATCAGGTTGGGACCGAGCAGGCCGAGGCGGTGCAGCCGCTCGATCGGCCGCATCTGGTATTGCTCGAGGCTGGCCTCGATCTCGTCGCGGGTTTCGTGCAGGTGGATGTGGATCGGCAGGTCGAGCTGCTCGGCGTAGGTCAATACCTTGGTGAAGGTCTTGTCGCTCACCGTGTAGGGCGCATGGGGGGCGAGCGTAAAGGAGAGCAGCGGCTCGCCGCGAAATTCGTCGCGTACCGCCAGCCCCTTGCTCAGGTAATCGTCGGCATCGGCGGCGTAGGCGGTGGGGAAGTCGACGACGATCATGCCGATGGCGGCACGCATTCCGGCGCCGAGCGCCACTTGCGCTGCTGCTGCGGGGAAGAAGTACATGTCGTTGAAGCAGGTGACGCCGCCCCTGAGCATTTCTGCGCAGGCGAGGAGGGTGCCGTCGCGGACGAATTCCGCCGACACGAATTTAGCCTCGGCAGGCCAGATATGATGGTTGAGCCAGTCCATCAGCGGCAGGTCGTCCGCCAGACCGCGCAGCAGCGACATGGCGGCGTGGGTGTGGAGGTTGATCAGGCCGGGGATCAGGACATGGTCGTTAAGCCGGAAATGCTGCTTGGCGCTGTATTTGGCGTGGGCCTCCCCAGTCGGCAGGATGTCGCGGATCACACCGTCGGTAATGGCGATGGAGTGCCGGGACAGGGTTTGCCGGGCCGGTTCGACGGGGATGATCCAGCGCGCATCGATCAGGGTGTCAACAGTGTTATCAGGCATGGCTTGCGGGCACCTCTAAAAATCCAGATTTCATCCCAACTGCTGCGTTGCGGAAAAAATTCCTTGCTTACATATCAACCATATGCCGCGCTGCGAAATTTTATCCGCGCCTTGCATTTGGGCGAACTCTGAATTTTTAGAGGCGCCCATAATCGGCAGAATCTAGCATAAAAAAAAGCCCCGCACTAGGCGGGGCTTATTCTGACTGGAGAAGCTTACTTCTGGGTCGGAACCTGAATTTCAGGCTCGACGGTGACGCGGCGGTCAGGCTGCAGGCATTCGATCAGCTTCTTGGTCTTTTTCGTGCCTTTGCACTTGTTGACAGTGTCGGCATCCGGGTTCGGCTCGGATTCGCCTTTGCCTACGGTCTTGACGCGGTCAGCAGCAATGCCTTGGCTGGCCAGATAGGTCTTGACGGCAGCAGCACGGCGCTCGGAAAGCTTCTGGTTGTACTTGTCGGTACCGATGCGGTCAGCATGGCCGGTTACCAGCAGCAGTTCCACTTCGGGGTGAGCCTTCATGCTTGCGACCACTTTATCGTCCAGCTCTTTCTTGCCTTCCGGACGGACCACAGCCTTGTCGAAGTCGAACAGGGTTTCAGCCTTGAATGTCACTTTTACAGCAGGGGCTTCAGGGCCGGCCACGGGTGCAACGGGTAAGACGGCTTTCGGCTCCTCTTTTTTCGGCTCTTCCTTCTTCGCCACCAGATCAGGATCGCATTCGGCGGTCGCCATGGCCGGAGTCCAGTAGCCGGTGCGCCAGCACTGGTTGTAGTTGTTCTTGACCGCGTTGCCGCGGGTGTCGATCAGGTAGCCGGCATTAGCTACATCGTGGGCGAAAGCAGCGCCGGCGGCAGAAATTCCAGTTAAAAGGGTGAGGCTTAAAACAAGTTGTTTAACCAGCGAGATTTTCATTATTGGTTCTCCTTAAGAAATTTAGCGCTATTGTTGTTTGGACTTGCTTTTTATCGCGGTCAGATGTCTAACCGGTTGATGTTTCTATCATACACCATAGATTCGGAACTGCCAAAGCGATGGTTGCCCTGCGGATTGGCCTGGGCTGCGCCGGTATGCTAAAATCGCTAACATTTTGTTTTCGTATATCAACAAGTAAGTTTATAAGAAACTGAGCATCCATGGAACAATTCGCCAGAGAAACGCTTCCGGTCAGCCTTGAAGAAGAAATGCGCCGCTCCTATCTGGACTACGCCATGAGCGTGATCGTGGGACGGGCGCTGCCCGATGTGCGCGACGGACTCAAGCCGGTGCACCGGCGTGCGCTGTTCGCCATGCACGAACTGTCCAACGACTGGAACAAGGCTTACAAGAAGTCGGCGCGTATCGTCGGCGACGTGATCGGTAAATACCACCCCCACGGCGATACCGCGGTGTACGACACCATCGTCCGCATGGCGCAGAATTTCAGCCTGCGCTACCCGCTGGTGGACGGCCAGGGCAACTTCGGATCGGTCGACGGCGACAACGCCGCCGCGATGCGTTATACCGAGATCCGCATGGCGCGGATCGCCCACGAATTGCTCGCCGACCTGGACAAGGAAACGGTGGATTTCGGCCCGAACTACGACGGCTCCGAGCAAGAGCCGCTGGTCCTGCCGTCGAAGATACCCAACCTGCTGATCAACGGCAGCTCGGGCATCGCGGTGGGCATGGCAACCAACATCCCGCCGCACAACCTGAACGAAATCGTGGATGCTTGCCTGCTGTTGCTGGAAAACCCGGAGACCGACATCGAGGAATTGATCGAGATCGTGCCGGCGCCGGATTTCCCGACGGCGGGCATCATCTACGGCACGGTGGGGGTCAAGGAAGGCTACCGCACCGGCCGTGGCCGGGTGGTGATGCGCGCTCGCACCCATTTCGAGGATATCGACAAGGTGGGCGGCAGGCAGGCGATCATCGTCGACGAGCTGCCCTACCAGGTCAACAAGGCCAACCTGCTGATCAAGATCGGCGAGCTGGTGCGTGAGAAGAAGATCGAGGGGATTTCCGACCTGCGCGACGAGTCGGACAAATCCGGCATGCGCATGGTGCTTGAACTGAAGCGCGGCGAAGTGCCGGAAGTGGTGCTGAACAACCTGTACAAGCAGACTCAGATGCAGGATACCTTCGGCATGAACATGGTGGCGATTCTGGAGGGCCAGCCGCGCCTGCTCAATCTGAAGCAGATGCTCGACGCTTTTCTGCGCCACCGGCGCGAGGTGGTGACGCGGCGCACCGTGTTCGAGCTCAGGAAGGCGCGCGAACGCGGCCACATCCTGGAAGGCCTGGCAGTGGCCTTGTCCAATGTGGACGACGTGATTGCCCTGATCAAGGCTGCACCCACGCCGTCTGCTGCCAAGCAGGGGCTGATGGCGCAGGTCTGGCGCTCGCCGCTGGTAGAGGAAATGCTGGCGCGGTCCGCCGCCGATGCCTCGCGCCCTGAAGGCTTGGCGCTCGAATTCGGTTTCTCTGACAAGGGCTACCGTCTTTCCGATGCCCAGGCGCAGGCGATCCTGGAACTGCGCCTGCAACGCCTGACCGGCCTGGAGCAGGACAAGATCGTGTCCGAGTACAAGGAGGTGATGGAAAAGATCGCCGATCTGCTCGACATTCTTGCCAAGCCTCAACGCATCACCGAAATCATCGTCCTGGAATTGACCGCGATCAAGGCGCAGTTTGGCGACAAGCGCCGCAGCGAGATTGTCGTTCACGCCCAGGACTTGAGCATGGAAGACCTGATCACGCCGCAGGACATGGTGGTGACCTTGTCGCACAGCGGCTACATCAAATCCCAGCCGCTCGAGGACTATAGCGCCCAGAAACGCGGCGGGCGCGGCAAGCAGGCCACGGCGATGAAGGAAGAGGATTTCATCGAGAAGCTGTTTATCGCCAACACCCACGACTACATCCTGTGCTTCTCCAACCGCGGCCAGGTCTACTGGATCAAGGTCTACGAAGTGCCGCAGGGCAGCCGGGGCTCGCGCGGCAAGCCGATCGTCAATATGCTGCAACTGGGGGAAGGCGAGAAGATCAACGCCATCCTGCCGGTCAAGGAATTCGACGACGGCCATTTCATTTTCATGGCGACTGCCAGCGGCATCGTCAAGAAGACGCCGCTGTCCGACTTCTCCCGCCCGATGAAGCGGGGCATTATCGCCATCAATCTGGACGAGAACGACTATCTGATCGGTGTGGACATCACCGATGGCCAGCATGACGTGATGCTGTTCACCGATGGCGGCAAGGCGGTGCGCTTCGACGAGGCCGCCGTGCGTGCGACGGGCCGCGTTTCGCGCGGCGTGATGGGCGTGCGGCTGGGCAAGGGGCAGAAGGTGATTTCCCTGCTGGTGGCGGAGAAGGAGAACGAGATCCAGTCGGTGCTCACCGCCACCGAAAACGGCTACGGCAAGCGTACCTCGATCGCGGAATACACCCGCCATGGCCGCGGTACCCAGGGCATGATCGCGATCCAGACCTCCGAGCGTAACGGCAAGGTGGTGGCGGCGACGCTGGTGAATGCTGAAGATGAGATCATGCTGATCACCACCGGCGGCGTGCTGATACGCACCCGTGTCAGCGAAATCCGCGAGATGGGCCGCGCCACTCAGGGCGTGACCCTGATCAACCTCGACAAGGGCGAGAAGCTGATCGGGCTGGAGCGGGTGGTGGAAGCCGAAGGGGGAGAGGCGGGAGAAGAGTGATTTTTTCCGCTGTAGAATACGTGTAAAACCTCACCACGAATGACACGAATGTTCACGAATAAATTCGAGGGCATTCGTGTAATTCGTGGTTAATAATTTTTAGCTTACTATTCAAGTCTTATGGAACGAATCTACAACTTTAGCGCCGGTCCCGCCGCATTGCCGGAGGAAGTCCTGGAGCAGGCGCGCGACGAGATGCTTAACTGGCAGGGCTGCGGCATGTCGGTGATGGAGATGAGCCATCGCGGCAAGGAATTCATGGGCATTGCCGCCCAGGCCGAGTCCGATCTGCGCGAGTTGATGGGGATTCCCGCCAACTACAAGGTGCTGTTCCTGCAGGGCGGCGCTTCCAGCCAGTTCGCCATGGTGCCGATGAATTTGCTGCGCGGTAAAAAAACCGTGGACATCGTCAATACCGGGGTGTGGTCGGGCAAGGCGATCGAGGAAGCGGAGCGCTACTGCACGGTGAACGTCGCCGCCAGTTCGGAAGGTGCCAAATTCAGCTATGCCCCCACCCAGGACAAATGGCGCTTGAGCCAGGATGCCGCCTATGTCCATTACACCCCGAACGAGACCATCGGCGGCGTGGAGTTCCACTGGATACCGGAAACCGGCGGCGTGCCGCTGGTGGCGGACATGTCCTCCAACATCTTGTCCGGCCCGCTGGATGTTTCCCGCTTCGGCCTGATTTATGCCGGCGCGCAGAAGAACATCGGCCCGGCGGGCTTGTGCATCGTGATCGTGCGCGATGACCTGATCGGCCAGACGCTGCCCGGCACGCCGACGATGTTCGACTACAAGATCCATGCCGACCACGACTCGATGTACAACACCCCGCCCACCTATTCGCTCTACATCGCCGGCCTGGTGTTCAAGTGGCTGAAGCGCCTCGGCGGGCTGGCGGAAATGAACAAACGCAACAGCGCCAAGGCCGCGCTGCTTTACGATTGCCTGGACAGCAGCGGCTTCTACCATTGCCCGGTTGCAAAAGACAGCCGCTCGCGCATGAACGTGCCTTTCACCCTCAAGGATGCGGCGCTGGACGAGGAATTCCTCAAACAGTCCAAGGCACGCGGCCTGGCGCAACTGAAGGGCCACCGTCTGCTGGGCGGGATGCGCGCCTCGATCTACAACCCCATGCCGCTGGAAGGGGTGCAAGCCCTGGTGGACTTCATGCGCGAGTTCGAGCAGAAACATGGATAACGAACTTTCACAACACCGCGCCAGCATCGACGCGATCGACGACGAGATGCTGAAGCTCGTCAATCGTCGCGCCGAGCACGCCCAGGCCATTGGTGCCCTGAAGAACGGGTCGGTTTATCGCCCGGAACGCGAGGCGCAGGTGCTGCGCCGGATCAAGGAAAGCAACCCCGGTCCGCTGTCGGGTGAAACGGTGGCGCGGCTGTTTCGCGAAATCATGTCGGCCTGCCTGGCCTTGGAGAAGCCGCTGTCGGTGGCATTCCTCGGGCCGCAGGGGACCTTCAGCCAGGCGGCGGCCATCAAGCATTTCGGTCATGCCGCGCAAACCTTGCCAAGCGCCTCGATTGACGAGGTGTTCCGCGCGGTGGAAGCAGGCAATGCGGATTACGGCGTGGTGCCGGTGGAGAATTCCACGGGCGGTGCGGTGGGTACTACCCTGGATCTGCTCCTGGCTACTCCGCTCAAAATTTGCGGTGAGGTGGACCTGCGTGTACACCAGTTTCTGTTGCGCAAGCCGGGTGCGCTGGCCAAGCCGGTCAAGGTTTATTCCCATGCACAGTCCTTTGCTCAATGCCATGAGTGGCTGAATCAGAATCTGCCGGGCGTGGAGCGTATCGTTACCGTGAGCAATACCGAGGCTGCCCGCCTTGCAGCAGAAGACGAAACGGCCGCTGCGATTGCGGGTGAAATGGCGGCGGAGTGCTACGGTCTGGACAAGTCGGCGCAAAATATCGAGGACAAGCCGAATAACACCACCCGTTTTCTGGTGATCGGCACCCATGACGCGGCGCGTTCAGGCCGGGATAAAACTTCCCTGGTGCTCTCCGCGAAGAACTGCCCCGGCGCAGTGTACCAGCTGCTTGCGCCGCTGGCACGGCATGGCGTGGGCATGACCAAGCTGGAGTCGCGCCCGTCAAATGCCGGCTTGTGGGAATACATGTTCTATCTGGACCTGGAAGGGCATCAGCAGGACGATAAAGTTGCCCAGGCTTTAACTGAGCTTGCCGACAAGGCGGCCTTCCTGAAAATCCTCGGTTCCTATCCCGTGGCGGTGCTATGAAAGGCTGGTAATGCGTGATGAGTAATGGGTGATTGCATCCGCCACCACATTACCCATCACCCATCACCCCATTACAAATATTGAACCATGGACCTATTTAACCTTTCACCTCCCCACATCCGCGCCATCGCGCCGTACCAGCCGGGCAAGCCGATTGCCGAGCTGGCCCGCGAAATGGGCCTGCCGGAAAGCGATATCGTCAAGCTGGCTTCCAACGAGAACCCGCTCGGCGCCAGTCCGCGCGTGCTGGCGGCGATCGAGAACGTGATCATGGGGCTCGCGCGCTATCCGGATGGCAACGGCTTTACGCTGAAAACTGCGCTGGCGGAACGGCATGGTGTCGGACTTGAGCAGATCGTTCTGGGCAACGGTTCCAACGACGTGCTGGAACTGACGGCACGTGCCTTTCTGACGCCTCAGTCCTCTGCGGTGTATAGCCAGCATGCCTTCGCCGTTTACCCGCTGGCGACCCAGGCGGTCGGTGCGCGCGGTATCGAGGCGCCGGCGAAGGATTTCGGCCATGACCCCGAGGCGTTGCTGGCGGCCATCAAAGGTGATACCCGGATCCTGTTTGTCGCCAATCCCAACAACCCTACGGGTACGCTGCTGGACCCCGTACAACTACTCGGATTGATCGAGCGCGTGCCGAAGAATGTTCTGGTGGTGCTGGACGAGGCCTATACCGAATATCTGCCCGATGCGATGAAAAGCGACAGTATCGGCTGGCTGAAACGCTTCCCGAACCTGATCGTCACCCGCACCTTCTCCAAGGCTTACGGCCTGGCAGGCTTGCGCGTGGGCTATGCGCTGGCGAGTGCGCCGGTGGTGGACATGATGAACCGGGTGCGGCAGCCGTTCAACGTCAACAGCCTGGCTCAGGCGGCAGCGGTGATGGCCATGCAGGACGACGCCTTTCTCGACGAATGCCTGGCAATCAACCGCGCCGGCATGGTGCAGTTGACGGATGGCTTCAAGCGTTTGGGGCTGGCTTACATTCCTTCTTACGGCAACTTCGTTGCAGTGCAAGTGGGCAATGCCGCCGCTATCAATCTCAGTCTGCTGAAGCAGGGCGTGATTGTGCGGCCGGTTGCTAATTATGGGTTGCCTGAACACCTGCGCGTCAGCGTCGGGCTGGAAGGGGAAAACAAGGTATTTTTGCAGGCCCTGGAACGGGCTCTTGAGGAGATGAAGAAATGATTATCGTAATGAGCAGCGAGGCAACCGAACAGCAGATCGAAGGCGTCGTCAAAAAAATCAAGGAAGCCGGCCTGGACGCCAATATTTCGCGTGGCACCGAGCGCACCGTGATCGGCGCCATCGGCGACGAGCGCAAGCTGGAGCAGGAGTATTTCGAAGCCCTGCCGGGCGTCGAGCAGGCCATGCATATCGTCAAGCCCTACAAAATCGTCGGGCGGGAATGGCACAAGCAGGACAGCGTGATCGACATCAAGGGCATTCCGCTGGGTGGAAAGCAGATACAGATCATCGCCGGGCCATGCTCGGTGGAAACGCCGGAGCAGATGGCTACGGCGGCGAAGGAAGTGCATGCCGCAGGATGCCGCTTGATGCGCGGCGGTGCTTTCAAGCCGCGTACCAGCCCCTATGCCTTTCAGGGGCATGGTGTGGAAGGCCTGGCGATGTTCCGCACGGCAGCCGAAAAATACAACCTGCCTATCGTCACCGAGCTGATGGATGCGCGACAGCTCGATGCCTTCCTCGAGTACGGCGTCGACGTGATCCAGATCGGCACGCGCAGCATGCAGAATTTCGAGTTGCTCAAGGAAGTCGGCAAGGTCAACACGCCGGTGATCCTCAAGCGCGGCATGTCGGCAACCATTTCCGAATGGCTGATGGCGGCTGAATATATTGCTGCCGGCGGCAACCACAACATCATTTTCTGCGAGCGCGGCATCCGCACCTTCGAAACCTACTATCGCAACGTGCTGGACGTGACCGCCATCCCGGTGCTGAAAAAGGAAACCCACCTGCCGGTGATCGTCGATCCCTCCCACGCCGGCGGCAAGGCGTGGATGGTGCCGGCGCTGTCGCGCGCGGCCATCGCCGCCGGGGCCGACGGCTTGCTGGTGGAAATGCACCCCAATCCCTGCGAAGCCTGGTGTGATGCGGATCAGGCGCTTAATCCGCAGGAGCTGAAAGACTTGATGGTCAGCCTGGGCGCGATTGCCGGGGCGATCGGCAGGACGATCTAGGCGCCGCCGATGAACGCCGATGCTTGCCGATTAACCCATCAACGTATCTATCCGCGTTTATCTGCGCTCATCGGCGATTAATATGGGTTTCCAGCTGAATAAACTCGTCATCTTCGGCGTCGGCCTGATCGGCGGATCCTTCGCGCTGGCCTTGCGCGAGGCTGGAGCGGTGCGGGAAATCGTCGGCGTCGGACGCGCTGCGGGAAATCTGGAGGAGGCCTTGCGTCTCGGGTTGATCGACCGGGCTGCGGTTGATGCAGCCAGCGCGGTGCAAGATGCGGATCTGGTGATGCTGGCCGTCCCGGTCGGGCAGATGGCGGCGGTGATGGCGTCGATTTCGCCGCATCTGTCGGCGCAGACCGTCGTCACCGATGCCGGCAGTACCAAATGCGATGTGGTGGCGCTGGCGCACCAGCATCTGCCGGGCCACCTGGCGCGCTTCGTGCCGGCCCACCCGATCGCCGGCGCCGAAAAAAGCGGGGCGGCTGCCGCCAGTGCCGAGCTGTATCGGGGCCGCAATGTGGTGATCACGCCGATGCCCGAAATCGACCCATCGGCAGTGCGCACGGTGCGCGACCTATGGGAGGCATGCGGGGCGACGGTCAGGGAAATGACGCCGCAGGCCCACGACGAGGTCTTCGCCGCGGTTTCTCATTTGCCGCACCTGCTGGCTTTTGCCTTGGTCGAGGACATCGCCTCGCGCAGCAACAGCGAGGAGCTGTTCAGCTACGCCGCCAGCGGCTTCCGCGATTTCACCCGGATTGCCGGGAGCTCGCCGGAAATGTGGCGTGACATCTGCCTGGCCAATCGCACTGCGCTGCTCAAGGAGCTCGAAGTTTACCAGGCGCAGCTTGACCGTCTGCACGCCATGCTGGAGCATGCCGACGGGGCGGCGCTGGAGCAGGTTTTTAGCCATGCCAGTGCGGCACGCAACAAGTGGATCTCTCAAAAATTCTGATTGAACCGCAGAGGCGCTGAGGCGCAGAGAGAACCCCGGTTCGTGGTTTTCTCTGCGCCTCAGCGCCTCTGCGGTAAAAGGTTTTAATTATGGACTATCTCGATCTTTCTCCCATTTCCCGTGTTAGCGGCACCGTTCTGTTGCCCGGCTCGAAAAGCATTTCCAACCGCACCCTGCTGTTGGCTGCGCTGGCCGAGGGCGTCACTGAGGTCAAAGCCCTGCTTGCCTCCGACGACACCCAGCATATGCTGGCTGCGCTCAAGCAACTGGGCGTCAACTGGGCACAGCACGGCGATAGCCGGGATTACCGGGTGGAGGGCGTGGGCGGCGAGTTTCCGGTGAAGCTGGCCGATCTGTTTCTGGGTAACGCCGGCACTGCCTTTCGTCCGCTTACCGCCGCTCTGGCGCTGTCTCACGGCGAATACCGATTGAGCGGCGTGCCGCGCATGCACGAGCGGCCGATCAGCGACCTGGTCGATGCGCTGCGCCAGCTCGGTGCGGATATCGCCTACCTGGGCAACGATGGCTACCCGCCGCTTGCCGTCAAGCCGGCAGCGATCCGGGCGTCAGGCCGGGTCCAGGTGCGCGGCAACGTTTCCAGCCAGTTCCTCACGGCGCTGCTGATGGCCGCCCCGCTGGCGCGCCAGGATGTGACCATCGAGGTGGTCGGCGAGCTGATCTCCAAGCCCTATATCGAGATCACCCTGAACTTGATGAGCCGATTCGGTGTTGAGGTCGAGCGTCAAGGCTGGCAGGCGTTCACCATTCATGCCGGACTGACATATCGCAGCCCGGGCGTGATCCATGTCGAGGGGGATGCTTCGAGCGCTTCCTATTTTCTTGCTGCCGGCGCTATTGGCCAGGGGCCGGTGCGGGTCGAAGGCGTGGGCAAAGCCAGCATCCAGGGCGACGTGCGCTTCGCCGAGGCGCTGGAGCAGATGGGCGCCGAAGTTTCTATGGGCGACAACTGGATCGAGGCGCGTGCTCCCAAAAGCGGGAAACTCAAGGCTATCGACCTCGACTGCAACCATATTCCCGACGCAGCGATGACTCTGGCGGTGGCAGCCCTGTTTGCCGACGGCACAACCACTCTGCGCAACATCGCCAGCTGGCGAGTCAAGGAAACCGACCGGATCGCCGCGATGGCGACGGAACTGCGCAAGGTCGGCGCAACCGTGGAGGAAGGGCCGGACTACATCCGCGTCACCCCTCCTCACGCCTCACGTCTCACCCCGCACGCTTCTATCGACACCTACGACGATCACCGCATGGCGATGTGCTTTTCCCTGGTGGCGCTGGGCGATGTGCCGGTGCGCATCAACGACCCAAAATGTGTCGCCAAGACTTTTCCCGACTATTTCGAGCGCTTAAGCTCAATAGCGAAAACTGCCTGATGTAAAGATTTGCGATGACCAACCCCTCACTCCTCACTCCTCACCCCTCACCAGAAATCCCGGTTATCGCCATCGATGGCCCCTCCGCATCCGGCAAAGGTACGGTGGCGCAACTCGTCGCCCAGGCGCTGGGCTTCCACTATCTCGACAGCGGCGCCTTGTACCGGTTGCTGGCCTTGGCGGCAGGGCGGCACGGCGTGTCGTTCGACGACGAGGAAGGGTTGGCGCGCTTGGCGGAAGGGCTGGCCATTCGTTTCGAGGGCGGCGAGGTGTGGCTGGAAGGCGAGCAGGTGGGGGATGCGATTCGCACCGAAGAGTGCGGCAACGGCGCATCGCGCATCGCCGCCTATCCCCGCGTGCGTGCGGCGCTGCTTGATCTGCAGCGCGCCTTCCACAAGACGCCGGGCCTGGTTGCGGACGGTCGCGACATGGGCTCGGTGGTGTTCCCCGGTGCGATGCTCAAAATATTTCTGACCGCCAGCGCTGAGGTGCGGGCCGATCGCCGGTATAAACAGTTGATGGAAAAAGGAATGCATGCTAATATTAAACAGATTTTGCATGACATTAGGCAACGCGATGAGCGCGACAGCGCGCGGAGCGTGGCCCCATTGCAAAAATGTGCGGATGCCAGTCTGCTGGATACCAGTTCCCTGACCATTGTCGAAGCGGTGGACGAGGTGCTGGTGCGGTTCAAGCAGGTTCGTGTCCGATAGGCGCCTCGAGCTCCAACAGTTTTGTCGGTTGAAACATTTCTTTCGCTCTTGTGCCCTTTGGGTAATCGCGGCATGTTTCCCTTTTCAGGCTGTTAGAAACTTCTGGCGGGTGATAACTAACCCCGTTGATTGACGGGATTTTTCAGGTTTTTTAAACAATGACTACTGCTTCCCCTTCTGTTTCCCAATCCATGGAAAGTTTCGCCTCTCTGTTCGAAGAGAGCTTGTCCCACCAGGAAATGCGCGCCGGCGAGGTCATCACCGCCGAGGTCGTGCGTGTCGATAACGACAGCGTGGTGGTTAATGCCGGTCTGAAATCAGAAAGCGTCATTGACGCCAACGAATTCAAGAACGACAAGGGCGAAATCGAAGTGAAACCGGGCGATTTCGTCAAGGTTGCGATCGAAATGCTGGAAGACGGCTATGGTTCGACCAAGCTGTCGCGCGAGAAAGCCAAGCGCGTCGCCGCCTGGCTGGATCTGGAAGCCGCCATGGAGCAGGGTACGCTGGTTAGCGGTATGGTCCAGGGCAAGGTCAAGGGCGGCCTGACCGTGATGGTCAATGGTATTCGCGCCTTCCTGCCGGGTTCGCTGGTGGATATTCGTCCGGTCAAGGACACTACCCCCTTCGAAAACAAGGAAATGGAATTCAAGGTCATCAAGCTGGACCGCAAGCGCAACAACGTTGTGGTTTCGCGCAAGGCAGTGCTGGAGCAGAGCCTGGGCGCCGAGCGTCAGGCCCTGCTGGGGAACCTGAAAGAAGGCATGGTGGTCAAGGGTATCGTCAAGAACATCACCGACTACGGCGCGTTCGTGGATCTGGGCGGTGTCGACGGTCTGCTGCACATCACCGACCTGGCTTGGCGCCGCGTCAAGCATCCTTCCGAAGTGCTGGCTGTGGGTGATGAAGTCGAAGCCGTGGTGCTCAAGTTCGACCAGGAGAAGAACCGCGTTTCCCTGGGCGTCAAGCAGCTGGGTGATGATCCATGGGTCAACCTGTCCCGCCGCTATCCGCAGGGCACCCGCATGTTCGGCAAGGTCACCAACCTGACCGACTACGGTGCGTTCGTCGAGATCGAGCAGGGCATCGAAGGCCTGGTGCACGTCTCCGAAATGGACTGGACCAACAAGAATGTGCATCCGGGTAAAGTGGTGCAGTTGGGCGACGAAGTCGAAGTCATGATCCTGGAAATCGACGAAGAGCGCCGCCGCATCTCCCTCGGCATGAAACAGTGCAAATCCAATCCGTGGGATGATTTTGCCGTTACCCACAAGAAGGGTGACAAAGTTTCCGGCCAGATCAAGTCCATCACCGACTTCGGCGTGTTCATCGGCCTGCCTGGCGGCATCGACGGTCTGGTGCACCTGTCCGACCTGTCCTGGAATATGCCGGGCGAAGAAGCGGTGCGCAACTACAAGAAGGGCGACGAAGTCGAAGCCATGGTGCTGGCGATCGACGCCGAGCGCGAGCGCATCTCCCTGGGTATCAAGCAGATGGAAGGCGATCCGTTCACCAATTACGTTTCCGTTAACGACAAGAACAGCATCGTCAAGGGTATCGTCAAGTCAGCAGATGCCAAGGGTGCAGTCATCACTCTCGACGGCGAAGTGGAAGGTTACCTGCGCGCTTCCGAAGTGTCGCGCGACCGTGTCGAGGACATTCGCACTCACCTGAAGGAAGGCGACGAAGTCGAGGCCAAGATCATCAATATCGATCGCAAGAACCGCAATATCAACCTGTCCATCAAGGCCAAGGATATGGCGGACGAAGCCGATGTGATGCAGAAGATGTCGGCGAGCGATACCGGTGCTGCCGGCACCACCAGCCTTGGGGCGTTGTTGAAGGCCAAGATGGATACGAAGAAAACTGGCCAATAACAATCAAACCTCGGAAGGTCAAAGCTTATGACAAAATCGGAGCTTATTTCGAAGCTGGCAATGCGTTACCCGCAATTGGTAACCAAGGATGCAGAGCTGGCGGTGAAGACGATCCTCGACGCAATGGGAGAAAGTTTGTCCCAGGGCGAGCGGATCGAGATCCGGGGATTCGGCAGTTTTAGCCTGAATTACCGGCCACCCAGAGTCGGGCGCAATCCCAAAACCGGCGGCAAGGTGAGCGTACCTGAAAAATACGTGCCACACTTCAAGGCCGGCAAGGAATTGCGCGAGCGGGTTGATGCCAATTAAATCGGATAAGTTGGGTTACTGACTAACCGGAAGGAACGGCGGCATAATCGAAAGATCATGCCGCCTTTTTCTTGTTTTAATGATTGAGGAATAATGCGCTACTTGTCTTGGTTGCTTGGCTTCGTTCTGTTCCTGCTGGCCTTGGGTTTCGCGGTGAAGAACAGCGACACCGTCATGGTCAATTATTATCTGGGATACCAGTGGCAGGCACCGATGGTTTTGGTGGTACTGGTGTTTTTCTTCGCGGGTGTTGCGGTCGGTGTGGCGGCCAGCCTGCGCTTTATTTTCCGGCAGCGGCGTGAGATTTTTTCCCTCAAGCGGGAAATGCGGGCCAGGGCGCAGGCGGGCAAGAGTAATGAGGAATGAGGAATGAGGAATGAGTGATGCTCCCCCTTTACCTCTTACCCACTACTCATAACTCATAACTCATAAAGATGGAATTCGAATACTGGTGGCTCCTGACTTTCCCGTTGTTCTTCAGCCTGGGCTGGATGGCGGCGCGGATCGATATCAAGCATGTCCTGTCGGAATCGCGCAGGCTGCCCGCCTCCTATTTCCAGGGGCTGAACTTCCTTCTCAACGAGCAGACCGACAAGGCGATCGAGGCTTTCATCGAAATTGCCAAGGCCGATAACGAAACGGTAGAACTGCAATTTGCACTCGGCAGCCTGTTCCGCCGGCGTGGCGAGGTGGAGCGAGCCATCCGCATGCACCAGAGCCTGCTGGAGCGCAGCGACCTGGAAGAGGAAAAGAAACTGACCGCGATGAACGAACTGGGTCAAGATTATTTGAAAGCGGGCTTGCTGGACCGTGCCGAGCAGGTTTTCAGCGAGCTGCAGCAAACCCGCTACTCCAGCGGGGCGCTGAAATACCTGCTGGAAATCTATGTGCTGGAAAAGGATTGGCTCAAGGCAGTAGAAGCGGCGCACAGGCTGGGTGAGATTTCCAGCCGCTCCTACCTGGTCGAGATCGCCCATTTTTATTGTGAACTGGCTGCCAGCGAGCTTGCCAATTCCGACCATGCGGCAGCCCGCGAGCATCTGGATGAGGCGCTACGCGTGAATCGCGACAGTGTGCGCGCCAACATTCTGCATGGCGACATTGAAATCGCCGAAGGGCGGCACGAAGCTGCGATCCAGTGCTGGAAGCGAATTGAAACGCAAAACCCGGCACATCTCGCTCTGGTGGCGGAACGGCTTCTGGCGAGCCATCGCACGCTCGACCGGTTTGCCGAAGGCATGGATCTGCTGCGCGGCTACCTTGCGCGCTACGGGTCGCTGGATATGTTGAACGTGATCTTCCAGGCAGTGCTTGAAACCGAGGGGCCGCATGTCGCCTACCAACTGGCGCGCGACGAGTTGCGGCGTAATCCCAGCATGCGCGGCCTCGACCGGCTGCTGGAGGCGCAACTGATGGAAGCCCCAGCCGAGCGCAGGCAGGATTTACAGTTGGTGCATAATTTAATTCATCAGCATTCCGCCGGGCTGGCGCTGTATCGTTGCGAGAATTGCGGATTCAGGGCGCGCCAGTATTTCTGGCATTGCCCCGCCTGCGGCAAGTGGGAAACTTATCCGCCTCGTCGCAGTGAGGAAATCGAAGTGCTGGTCAAGGCCAGTATGCAGGACTTAATGTGAGGTGAGCATGAACAATCCTGTAGTCATCGTCGCCCTTGATTTCGCTACGCAGAAGAACGCGCTGGCGCTGGTGGACAGACTGGATCCCACGCTGTGCCGACTCAAGGTTGGCAAGGAAATGTTCACCGCCTGCGGTCCGCTGCTGGTGGAAGCGCTCATGCAGCGCGGATTCGAGGTTTTCCTCGACTTGAAATTCCACGATATCCCCAACACCGTGGCAAGAGCCTGCAAGGTAGCCGCCCGGCTTGGCGTGTGGATGGTCAATGTCCATGCGCTGGGCGGGCATCGTATGATGGAAGCAGCACGCGATGCGTTGGAGGGTGTGGCCTCTCGGCCCAAGCTGATCGCGGTGACCGTGCTGACCAGCATGGGGCAGGCGGATTTGAATGAATTGGGCATACCCGGCGAGCCGCGCGAAACGGTGCTGCGGCTGGCAAAACTGGCGCAGGCCAGCGGCCTGGATGGGGTGGTGTGTTCCGCGCAAGAGGCACAACCGTTGCGGCAGGAACTGGGGACGGATTTTTGCCTGGTGACGCCCGGAATTCGTCCGGCGAACACCGCGCGGGACGACCAGGTGCGGATCGTCACGCCGTCGGAGGCAATCCGCCTCGGCTCGGATTATCTGGTGATCGGCCGGCCCATTACCAAGGCGGCCGATCCCCTGCAGGTTCTACAGCAAATCAATCTTGAACTTAGTGGAGTGAAACAATGAAAATCAGCGTGATCGGCACCGGCTACGTCGGACTGGTAACAGGAACCTGCCTGGCGGAAGTAGGCAACGATGTATTGTGCCTGGACGTGGATGTGAACAAGATCAACATCCTCAAGCAGGGCGGCATCCCGATTTACGAGCCGGGCCTGGAGGACATGGTCAAGCGTAACGTGGCGGCCGGCCGGCTGCGTTTCACCACCGACGTGGCCGAGAGCGCAAAGCACGGTGCGATCCAGTTCATCGCCGTGGGCACGCCGCCGGACGAGGACGGCTCCGCCGACCTGCAGTACGTGGTCGCTGCAGCGCGCGCCATCGGCCAGAACATGCAGGAATACAAGGTGATCGTGGACAAGTCCACGGTACCGGTGGGAACTGCCGACAAAGTACGCGTCGCTGTCCAGGAAGAACTGAGCAAGCGCGGTGCCCAGCTCGAATTCAGCGTCGCCTCGAATCCCGAATTTTTGAAAGAAGGCGCGGCGGTGGACGACTTCATGCGCCCCGACCGCATCGTGCTCGGCGCCGATGACGCCCGTGCCGTGGAACTGATGCGCTCGCTGTATGCGCCCTTCAACCGCAACCACGACCGCCTGATCGTGATGGACATCAAGTCCGCCGAACTCACCAAGTACGCCGCCAACGCCATGCTGGCCACCCGCATCTCGTTCATGAACGAGCTGGCATTGCTGGCCGAGAAAATGGGCGCGGACATTGAGAACGTGCGCCACGGCATCGGTTCCGATCCGCGCATCGGCTACCATTTCCTCTATGCCGGCTGCGGCTATGGCGGTTCCTGCTTCCCCAAGGACGTGCAGGCCATGCAGCGTACCGCCAAGGAATACGGCAGCGAGCTGAGAATTCTCAATGCCGTGGAGGTGGCTAACGAGCGTCAGAAGGAAGTGCTGCTCGACAAGATCACCGCCAAATTCGGTAACGACCTTAGCGGCAAGAACATCGCTCTCTGGGGTCTCGCATTCAAGCCCAACACCGATGATATGCGTGATGCCCCCAGCCGCGTGCTGATCAAGGGGCTGTGGGAACGCGGCGCCACCGTGACCGCGTTCGACCCGGTGGCGATGCATGAGGCCACGCGAATATTCGGCAACGATCCCCGCCTGAAACTGGTGGATACTCAAATGGCTGCGCTGGAAGGTGCGGATGCCCTGGCCATCGTCACCGAGTGGCAAGTATTCCGCGCGCCGGATTTCGCCGCGCTCAAAGCCAAGCTCAAGAACCCGGTGATCTTCGACGGCCGCAACCTGTACGATCCGAAGGATGTGCGCGCCCATGGGATCGAGTATTTCGCCATCGGACGCTTGTAAACAACGTAATGGGTGATGGGGGATGGGTGATGAAAACCTCCGTCCATCACTCATTACCCATGACTCATTGCTAATCTATGAAATTACCTAACTTCGAAAATGCCCGCGTCCTGGTCGCGGGCGACATCATGCTCGATCGCTACTGGTTCGGCGAGGTGAGCCGCATCTCGCCCGAGGCGCCGGTGCCGGTGGTGCATGTCAGTCGCACCGAGGAACGGCCGGGCGGCGCCGCCAACGTGGCGCGCAATGCCGCATCGCTGGGCGCCAAGGTTTCCCTGCTGTCGGTGGCGGGCAAGGACGAGGCGGGCGACAGCCTGGCCCGCCTGCTGCACAACGAGAGCGTCAACGTGGTGCTGCATCGCGATGAAGGACTCGATACCACTATCAAGCTGCGCGTGATCGGGCGGCAGCAGCAGTTGCTGCGCATCGATTTCGAGACTTCGCCGAGTCACGAGGTGCTGCTCAGCAAACTGGCGGATTTCGAGAAAATGCTGGCCGACACCGATGTGGTGATCCTGTCCGACTACGGCAAGGGGGGGCTGACCCATATCCGCCAGATGATCGAGCTGGCCAATGCCATGCACAAACCGGTACTGGTCGATCCCAAGGGTGATGATTACGCGCGCTACTATGGCGCTACCCTGCTCACGCCCAATCGGGGCGAGTTCCGCGAGGTGGCTGGGAGCTGGAAAAGCGAGGAAGAACTGGCGAAGAAAGCGCAGCAGCTGCGCCGCGATCTCGATTTGCAGGCGCTGCTGGTGACCCGTAGCGAAGAGGGAATGACGCTCTACCGCGAAGCGGGCACGGTGCACGAACAAGCTCTGGCGCGTGAGGTTTACGACGTCAGCGGCGCGGGTGACACCGTGATCGCCACCCTGGGCGTGCTGCTGGCGAGTGGCGCCACCATGCCGGAGGCGGTGCACATGGCCAATCTTGCTGCCGGCATCGTGGTCGGCAAGCTGGGCACGGCGGTAGTGAGCCGCGAGGAATTGATGGCACAAGCATAAAGTCTTTACCACGGATTAACACAGATATTCACCGATTTACACGGATAAACCAAAGGCTTTAATCCGTGAACATCCGTGTTAATCCGTGGCTAAAATAGCTCACAGTCAAACAAGAGGAAAAACCATGTATTACATCGTCACCGGAGCAGCCGGCTTCATCGGCGCCAATATCGTCAAGGGTCTGAATGACCGCGGCATCACCGACATCATCGCGGTGGACAATATGAAAAAGGCCGACAAATTCAAGAACCTGGTGGATTGCGAGATTGCCGATTACCTGGATAAAGGGGATTTCCTCGACCTGTTACTCGACAGCGCGTTCGAGGGCGATGTTGCCGCCGTGTTCCACGAGGGGGCCTGCTCCGATACCATGGAGACCGATGGCCGCTACATGATGGAGAACAACTACCGCTACACCGTGTCGCTGCTGGACTATTGTCAGAACGAGGATGTGCCGCTGCTGTATGCTTCCTCGGCCAGCGTCTACGGCGGCGGCACGGTGTTCAGCGAGTCGCGCGAGCACGAGGGGCCGCTTAACGTCTACGGCTATTCCAAGTTCCTCTTCGACCAGTACGTGCGCCGCATGTGGCAGCACAAAACCTCGCAGATCGTCGGCTTCCGCTACTTCAACGTATACGGCCCGCGCGAGCAGCACAAGGGGCGCATGGCCTCGGTGGCCTTCCATTTCTTCAATCAGTACCAGGCCGAAGGCAAGGTCAAGCTGTTCGAAGGCTGCGACGGCTACGCCAACGGCGAGCAGCGGCGCGATTTCGTGTCGGTGGAGGATGTGGTCAAGGTCAACCTGTGGTTCCTCGATCACCCCGAGCAATCCGGCATTTTCAACCTCGGTACCGGCAACAGCCAGACCTTCAACGACGTGGCGGTGGCGGCAGTGAACGCCTGCCGCAAGGCGAAGGGCGAGGCGGCGTTGAATCTGGGCGAAATGCAGGCGCAGGGGTTGGTCGAATACGTGACCTTTCCCGAGGCGCTCAAGGGCAAATACCAGAGCTTCACCCAGGCGGACATCTCCGCGTTGCGCACGGCGGGCTACAATGAGCCGTTCCTGACCGTGGAGCAGGGTGTGGAGCGCTACGTGGGCCATCTGCGTCAACGCGCGTAGCGCTACGGCGTTAACAGGGATGCAAGTCGGTTTTGTTAATCAACCAAAGGGGATTTTCATGAAAAAACTGTTTCTTATCCTGGTCGCCTGTTTCGCATTTGCTACCGCCGCTTTTGCCGGTCAGGTCAACCTGAATACTGCCAGCGAATCTGAACTTGATACACTGAAGGGCGTCGGCCCGGTGAAAGCCAAAGCGATCATGGACTATCGCGCCAAAAATGGCCCGTTCAAGTCGGTGGATGATCTGGAAAAGGTGCCGGGTTTTGGCAAAAAAACGGTGGACAAGCTGCGCGTCGACTTGACGGTGAACGGTGCTGCTGCACCCTCCAAGGCCGAAGGGAAGGCCAAGCCGGAAGCCAAGAAGGATGCAGCTCCCGCCAAGGGGGAGGACAAGGCTGCCAAGAAGGATTACAGCAAGAAAGCTGCTGACAAGAAGTAATTGTTACCGAAGCATTACCACAACAGCCCCGCTTGCGGGGCTGTTGTTTTTTGTGGGGCGTTTGAGTGTTTCGTGCAAATGCTTTAAATTGAACAAATTGGCATTAACTAGAAAGAGAGCGGCATTTGTCTGATGCAGGGTTAAAGCTGATTCCGTCCTGGGCGATGGAGCTTCATGCCATAGCCATAGCGGTGCTGGATGAGGAGGGCCGGGTTGTCGAGTCCAATCGGGGCTTTCTTGCCATAACAGCGGAAGCGAAAGCGGAGGGGGCCGGAGTGCGCCTGACCAAGCCGGATAGGGTAGTGCTCAGTCAGGCAGAAGTCGGGCTGGACGGCAAGGTATACACTGGGGCAATTGTCCTTGCCGCTGCATCGGATGGTTGGGGCATTCTGTCCGGCAGCATCTACCATACCGGATCAGGATGGCTGCTCGCCGCCGAGGTGGGCGTATCGGCATACCAGCAGCTCAATGGCGTGATCGAGCGGCTGGGCCGGGAGCTGGAGGACACAGAACGCACTCTGGCGCGGCGCAATCAGGCGCTGCAAAAAGCACTGGAGGAGATCGAGACGCTCAAGTGCCAGGACGCCCTGACCGGTTTGGCTAACCGCAGAAGCCTGGATGACCGCATCACCGAAGAAATCGGCCGCTGGGAACGGTATCGCCGTCCGCTGGGGCTGATATTGATGGAGATGGATGACTTCGGCGGGGTCAATGAAAACTATGGCCGCGAAGTGGGGGATGAGCTGCTGCACCATGTGGCGACGGTGATCACCCACTCGGTGCGCACCACCGACCTGGCGGCACGCTACGGCGGATTGGAGTTTGCCATGCTGCTGCCGGAAACCAATGAAATGGGCGCGCTGATCGTGGCCGAGCGGCTGCGCATGGATCTGGAGGGGCAGTTTATCCTGCCCATGACACGACCGCTGACCGCCAGTTTCGGCGTAGCCATGCTATTGCCGGGGGAGAGCCGCCAGGAGCTGTATGCCAGGGCTGGGCGGGCGGTTGGGCATTCCAAGAAAAACGGCAGGAATTGCGTGACCATGGCGGGGGTGATCAGCGAATGCGACCAGCTATACCGGGTTGCGCCACAAAGCACGCAAGGAACAGGCGAGAATGTTTAAAAGCATCGAGGAATTCGTCGGCAATACGCCACTGGTGAAGCTGAAACGATTGCCAGGTAATACCGGCAACACCGTGCTGGTCAAACTGGAAGGCGGCTGGAAGCCGCGATCGATGCGGCCAACCGGTGAAACACGAATGTTCACAATTAGCTCAGAGCCATTAGCATGGCTGGTCTGATTCACTTGTTTGGTGAGTCGACGTTTGTCTTTTCTATTCGTGTTAATTCGTGAAAATTCGTGTCATTCGTGGTTAATCGTCGTTTTAAGGATGTAGGCTTCCGGCAGGCTGTCCGTGCCTTGATCCTGTTCGCGTTGTTTTCTCCCGTTGTCCAGGCCGGGCAAATCACGCTGAGCGTCGACGACATCTCTTCACCCGCTTTTCACGCCAAGGCCATTAGCGCCTCGCTGGACGGGCCGGATTTTTCCCATTTCGAGGCGCGCATCGGAGAGCTTTCCCTGCGCGATCGGACCTGGCGCAAGGTGCGCCTGACCTGCGTAAAGACTCAGTGGAATAATGGCGAGATACGCTGCGACCAAGGCGAGCTGGATCTGGGTGAAAAGTTGCCGGTACGCTTCGTTTATCAGCAGCAGTCAAAAAAGCTGGCGCTGACTCTGGACTTTCCTCGTGGCGAGACCTGGCAACTTAGTGCGCAATGGGACAAACCCGGCTGGAATGTCCGGGCCGAGGCCCGCAACGGGCAGGTCGCGCGGCTGGCCGGATTCCTTCCGCAGGGCGGTCTGCGACCCACTGCCGGAACGTGGAGCGGCAGCATCAGCCTAGCCGGCGGCCGGACTGGGGTGGAAAGCGGCATTGCCGATGCGGTGTTCAAGGATATTGCTTTTACCGATGCCAGCGGACTGCATGCCGGCGAGAAAATCGCTGGCGGGGTGCGATGCGATGCGTCGCGCCGGAAAAGCGGCTGGCTATGGCGGGGCGAGGTGGACTGGAAATCCGGCGAGGCCTTCTGGCAGCCGCTTTATTTTGCCGATGGCGGGCACCGTTTTGCCGGGCAGGGCAGCCTGGAAGCGGGCTTGTTGCGCGTCAGCCAGGGCAGCCTGCGGCTGGCGGGAGTGGGGGAGGCTCAGCTTTCCGGTGTGTGGGATAGGGCGGGCCGGGGCCTGACGGATTTCGATCTCAAGGCGGCGGGCATCGACGTGGCCGGGCTGTATCAGGTTCTGCTCAAACCCTTCCTGGAAAAAACCGCCTTCGCCAAGCTGCAGGCCAAGGGCGGCGCCGATCTGGCATGGCGCTACCGCGACGGCGTGACTACCGACTTCGACCTCAGCCTGCGCGCTGCCGAATTCGTCGACGAGGAGCAGCGCTTCGCGCTGCGTGGCATGAACGCCCGTATCCCATGGTCGAACAAGGAAGAGCGTCAGGCGGAGTTTAGTTTTCAGAGTGGCGAGGTTTTGCGCCTGGCGCTGGGCGAGACACGGGTGCCGCTGACGATGAAGGGCTGGCAGCTCAGCACGCCCGATTTTTCCATTCCGCTGCTCGATGGCAAGCTTAACCTCGACGGCTTCACTGCCAGCCGCAGCGATGGCGGCTGGCAGTGGCGCTTCAGCGGCGGCCTGGCACCCATTTCGATGGAGCGTTTCAGCGAGGCATTGAAGCTGCCGCTCATGCATGGCACGCTGGCCGGCATCATTCCCGCCGTCAGCTATGCCGGCGGCAATCTCAAGGTGGATGGCGCCTTGTTGTTCAAGGTGTTCGACGGCACGGTAGTGGTCAAAGACCTCTCGCTGCAGGAGCCTTTCGGCCGCATTCCGCGCCTGCTGGCCAGTCTCGACATGCGCAACCTTGACCTTGATCTGCTGACCCGCGCTTTTTCCTTCGGCAACATGCAGGGGCGCATCGACGTAGCGGTGGCCGGGCTGGAACTGTCGAACTGGCGTCCGGTGCGGTTCGATGCCAAGGTGGCAAGCAGCCCCGGAAACTATCCGAAGAAGATCAGCCAGAGCGCAGTGCAGAGCATTTCGTCTCTGGGCGGCGCCGGGGCAGCCGCCGCGATACAGCGCAGCTTTCTGAGCTTCTTCGAACAGTTCGGTTACGACCGGATCGGCCTTTCCTGCGTGCTGCGTAACGGGGTGTGCCTGATGGACGGCGTCGAGCCGGCGCCGCATGGCTACGTTATCGTGAAGGGCGGCGGCATACCGGCGATCAGCGTAATCGGTTACAATCGCGAGGTGAGCTGGGACGAGTTGCTGGAGCGGCTGAAGCGGGTCACCCAGAAGAATGTGAAGCCGGTTATCCAGTAAAGCATCAGGAAGGAGATTGAATGAGAACATTACCCATGGCTATGGCCGTGTTGCTGGCGGCAACGGTTTCGGCGTGCGTCACCATCAACATCTATTTTCCCGCAGCGGCAGCAGAAAAGGCTGCCGACAAGATCATCGACGAGGTGTGGCAGCTGAAGAAACAGGGCGACGCACCGGCACCGGCCAAACCGGACGAACAGAAATAGGAGGTCACAATGTACAGCCAGATTCTTCGTTTGTGGATGGTCGCTGCCCTGCTGTGGATGCCTTTGCTGGCGTTTGCCGCAGCCGACCTGGAAATCAACACGCCTGCCATCGGTAGCCTGAAAATGACCATGCAGCAGCGCCATGACCAGCTTGCAGGTCACTATGCCAGCGGCGCGGTCGGCCTGACGCGCAACGGCCTGGTTGCGGTGCGAGACGCTGCCCTGGTGCCGCTGGCGCAGCGGCAGGCGGTAAATGGGCTGGTCGCGGCGGAGAACCAGGATCGCCAGGCCCTGTACCGCGAGATTGCACGCGCCAACGGCCATCCGGAATGGGAGGAGGAGATACGCGCCACCTTCGCCCAGCGTTGGGTGCAGAAGGCTGCGCCGGGATGGTGGTATCAGAATAACGCCGGGGCATGGGTGCAGAAATAGTGACACCCGTTCTGGTATTCGACATCGAGACAGTCCCCGACATCGATGGTCTGCGCAAGCTCAACGGGCTCGGGGACGAAATCGACCCGGCCCAGGTGGCGGAGATGGCCTTCCACCAGCGTCGCCAGGTGACGGGCAGCGATTTCCTGCAACTGCACGTGCAGCGCGTGGTGGCGATCTCCTGCGCCTTGCGCGAGCGCGACAGCTTCCGCATCTGGTCGCTGGGCAGTCCCGAAGACGACGAGGCCGAGCTGATCCGCCGCTTCTTCGAGGGCATCGAGAAATACACGCCGCAGATAGTGTCGTGGAACGGCGGCGGCTTCGACCTGCCGGTGCTGCACTACCGCGCCATGATCCACGGCATCCAGGCGCCGCGCTACTGGGACATGGGCGAGGACGACCGCGAGTTCAAGTGGAACAACTACATCAGCCGTTACCATACCCGCCATCTCGACCTGATGGATCTGCTCGCACTCTACCAGCCGCGCGCTAATGCGCCGCTGGACCAGATCGCGCAGCTCGTCGGCCTGCCCGGCAAGCTCGGCATGGACGGCTCCAAGGTCTGGGATGCCTTCCAGAACGGCGAGATCGACGGTATCCGCAATTATTGCGAAACCGACGTCGCCAATACTTACCTGGTTTACCTGCGTTTTCAGCTGATGCGTGGTGCGTTGACGCGCGAGGCGTACCAGTCCGAGTGCGATCTGGTGCGCGCTACCTTGAGCAAGTCCGATGCGCCGCACTGGCAGGAGTTCCTGGCGTTGTGGAAATGAAAACCATATCTTAGCCACGGATAAACACGAATTTACACAGATAGACCCCAAAGGCCTGTCGAACATCAATCCGTGTTCATCCGTGGCCAAACTGCTTTTAAGAATTGAACCCCATGACCATCATTGAATCCCTCGACCACGAAGGGCGCGGCGTCGCCCATGTGGAAGGCAAAACCATCTTCATCGAAGGCGCCCTGCCCGGCGAAACGGTGGAGTATTCCACCTTCAAGAAGAAGCCCAGCTACGAGCAGGCCACGGCAACGAAAATCCTCAAGTCCAGCTTCATGCGCGTCACGCCTCGCTGCCCGAATTTCGGCCTGTGCGGCGGCTGCAGCATGCAGCACATGGAAGCCGGGGCGCAGGTCGCTGCCAAGCAGCGCGTGCTGGAAGATAACCTGTGGCATATCGGCAAGGTGCGGGCAGAGGAAATACTACCCGCGATCTACGGTCCTCCCTGGGGCTACCGCCACCGGGCGAGGGTGTCGGTCAAATATGTGCGGAAAAAAGAGCGCGTTCTGGTTGGCTTCCATGAAAAGCGCAGCAGCTTTATCGCCGACATGGAGAGCTGCGAAGTGCTGCCCCCGCGCATTTCCGCCCTGCTCATGCCGCTGCGCGCATTGGTCGAGCAGCTTTCCATCCGCGAGCGGATGCCGCAGGTGGAGGTGGCGCTGGGCCAGGATGTCGACGTGCTGGTGCTGCGCATCATGGATCCGCTGAATGAGCAGGATGAAGCGCTGCTGCGTGCCTTCGCGGACCAGCATCGGGTCCAGTTCTTCCTGCAGTCCAAGGGCCCCGATACGGTGCAACCATTTTATCCGCTGGATGCGCCCGAGCTCAACTACACCTTGCCGGATTTCGACATCGTGATGCCGTTCCGGCCCACCGAATTTACCCAGGTCAACCCGGATATCAACCGCGTGCTGGTGCGGCGCGCAATTAACCTGCTCGACCCCAAGCCGGGCGAGCGCATCGCCGACCTGTTCTGCGGGCTGGGCAATTTCAGCCTGCCGATCGCCCGGCGCGGTGCCGATGTGGTGGGGGTCGAAGGCAGCGCCGCCCTGGTGCGGCGGGCGCAGGCGAATGCCGAGTACAACGGACTATCGGCGCGGGCACGGTTTGTCGAGGCGAATTTGTTCGAGACGGATGCAATCGGCCTGAAAAAACTGGGACATTTCGACAAAATGCTGATCGACCCGCCGCGTGACGGCGCGCTTGAAGTGATCAAGGCGCTGGCGGAAGACGGGCCGCAGCGGATCGTCTACGTGTCGTGCAGCCCGGCCACGCTGGCGCGCGATGCCGAAGTGCTGGTGCACACCAAGGGCTATGCGTTGAAAGCCGCCGGCGTGGTCAACATGTTCCCGCATACTGCGCACGTCGAATCCATCGCCCTGTTCGAGAAATAAAAAAGGGCGGCCAATCGGCCGCCCTTTCATGATGCTGCGTAACGCCTAGTCGCGTTCGCCAGACAGTGCCATCAACAACTGCAACAGGTTGACGAACAGGTTGTAGATATCCAGGTAAATCGCCAGGGTGGCCATGACGTAGTTGGTTTCCCCGCCGGTGACGACACGGCTCACATCAAACAGGATGAAGCCGGAGAAAATCAGCACGGCGATCGCGGAGATGGTCAGTTGCATCACCGGAATCTGGAAGAACATGTTGGCCAGCGAGGCGACGATCAGCAGGATCAGCCCGATGAACAGGAACTTGCCCATGAAGCTGAAATCTTTCTTGGTCACCGTGGCAATGGTCGCCAGGGAGAAGAAGATCACGCCGGTGCCGCCTGCCGCTATTCCGACCAGTTGCGCGCCGTTTCTCAGATGCAGGGCAACTTGCAGGATAGGTCCGAGCATCAGGCCCATGAAGAAGGTAAGCCCAAGCATCAGAACCACGCCCAAGCCGTTGTCGCGGTTTTTGCTGATACCCCAGAACAGGCCGAACATCACCGCCAGCATGATGATGAAACCCAGAATCGGGCTTTGCGCCATGAACGAGAAGTTCAAGTTGATGCCGATCACTGCGCCGATCACCGTCGGAATCATGCTCAAACCGAGCAGCATGTAGGTGTTGCGCAATACCTTGTTGGCCGCAAGGGCCAGTTCGGTTGTTTGTGACGTCATTCGTAGTTCTGGTTGCATCAGTTAACTCCTCGTTACAAAAAAAGACATGAGTAAGACTACGCAATTCGGGTTAAAGTTTCAAGCACTGGTCAATGCAGGCGGCAAACGGTATCATGGCGGCCATCGGAAGGTTGGCCGAGTGGTTTAAGGCAGCAGTCTTGAAAACTGCCGATCTGAAAGGATCCGTGAGTTCGAATCTCACACCTTCCGCCATCTCCTGATGTTCAATGTTCGCCCCCATGCACCATTACGTTGCTCAAATTACTGTTCTGAACTCCCGGACCGGTATCTGAAGAAAACCTGTTAATTTCCTGAACTCAAGATAAGACGCCATTCCTGACCCGTTGCTGAATTCGGAATGGCCGCTTGGCGCGAAACTTGCGTGTGCCGATATAGTCGCAGTCAATATTGTCCGGAATCGAACATGGCACAAGACACTCCATCGGTGCAATTGGTCACCATCTATGAAATCAGCAAGATCCTCGGCTCCTCGCTGGATCTGCACAAGACGCTGCGCGGCGTGCTGAACCTGCTTTCCTCGCACTTGCACATGCAGCGCAGCATGGTCAGCCTGGTGCAGGAGGACGGTGAGCTGCAGGTGGTGGCTGCGGTCGGGCTGTCGCCGGAAGAGATTCGGCGCGGCCGCTTTCTGATTGGCGAAGGCGTGACCGGGCGCATCCTGCAGAGCTGCATGCCGGCGGTGATTCCCGATGTCGCCAAGGAACCCCTGTTTCTCAACCGCACCGGCTCGCGCAAAGGCGAGGAGGTGGGGCTGGCGTTTATCGGCGTGCCGATCAAGGTGGGGCGCCGCTGCATCGGTGTGCTGGGCATGGATCGGGAGGCGGACGGGGCGGGCCGCTTCCAGGGCGATGTCCGTTTCCTTACCATGGTCGCCAACCTGATCGGCCAGAACGTGCGCCTGCACCAGAACGTGGCAGCGGAGCGCGAGCTGTTGATGCAGGAGAAGTTCCGGTTGCAAAAGGAACTGCAAGGCAAATTCAGCCTGGAAAACGTGATCGGCGTGAGCAAGCGCATGCAGCAGGTCTTCGCCGACGTGCACCAAGCCGCGCCGGGCAAGGCTACCATCCTGCTGCGCGGCGAATCCGGCACCGGCAAGGAAGCCATCGCCCGCGCCATTCACTACCTCAGCCCGCGCAAGGACGCCCCCTTCATCAAGCTCAACTGCGCTGCCCTGCCGGAGAGCCTGCTCGAATCTGAATTGTTCGGCCACGAGAAGGGAGCTTTTACCGGCGCTACCTCGGACCGCAAGGGCCGTTTCGAGCAGGCCCACGGCGGCACGCTGTTTCTCGACGAGATCGGCGACATCTCGCCGGCATTCCAGGCCAAGCTGCTGCGCGTGCTACAGGAGCGCGAGTTCGAGCGGGTCGGCGGCAACCGCACCATCCGCGTGGACGTGCGGATGATCACCGCCACCAACCGCAATCTGGAAGAAATGGTGAGCAAGGGCGAGTTCCGCGCCGACCTGTACTTCCGCATTAACGTGGTGTCGATTTTCCTGCCGCCGCTGCGCGAACGGCGCGACGATATCCCCCTGCTGCTGGAGCATTTCATGGAGAAGTTCAACCGCGAAAACAAGCGCAACTTCACCGTCAGCCCGGAGGCGCTCCACACCATCACCCAATGCAACTGGCCGGGCAACGTGCGCGAGCTGGAAAATTGCGTCGAGCGCATGGCCACCATGACGCGCGGCAACCTTATCCGCCAGTCCGACCTGCTGTGCGAGAAGGGGCTGTGTTTTTCGTCGGCGCTGAAGGACTACGGCAAGGAGCACCGGTCGATTCCGCTCGTGCCGCAGCGGCAATCCGCGCCTGAAAAGCCGACCATACCCGAAGACCTGCCGGAAGCTTATCAGGAGGCGGAAAGCGTCGGCGAGCACCCTGAAGGGCGCCAGCCGGCTTCAGAGCGCGACCGGCTGATGTGGGCGATGGAGAAGTGCGGCTGGGTGCAGGCCAAGGCGGCGCGGCTGCTTAATCTCACGCCGCGGCAGATGGGCTATGCGTTGAAGAAGTTTAATATTGAGATCAAGCAGCTGTAGCGGACCAGTAGTGTTGCATAGATGATTGGCGCTGGGATGGTGCCCCCAAGCTACAGATTCATGTGCGCGAAGCGCGCCTAATTAATTATCTTCTTGTCGCATTCTTCACTTTCCCACATCTTTTGTCGCATTCAAGACAACGCACGAGTTCCATTCATCTTCATGTTTTTAAAGTAATTAAACTAAAATAGCTACATGGCACGCTTGTTGCAGAAAGAGAAACAAAGCCAACAAGGAGCAAGCGATGCCACCAAAAGTCATTCCCATATTTGCCTCTCAGGCTGCCCAGGCTTCTGGCTGCGGCGCGAAGGGCGGTTCCGGCAAGTCCAGTTGCGGCTCCGCCGCCGGGCCTAGCGATCTGTCACCCGAGGTCTGGGCGAAGGTCAAGGATCACCCCTGCTACAGCGAGCAGGCGCACCACCACTTCGCCCGTATGCACATCGCGGTGGCGCCGGCCTGCAACATCCAGTGCAACTATTGCAACCGCAAGTACGACTGCGCCAACGAAAGCCGTCCCGGCGTGGTGAGCGAGAAGCTCACGCCGGAGATGGCAGCGAAGAAGGTGCTGGCGGTGGCGGCGGCGATTCCCCAGCTTTCGGTGGTCGGCATCGCCGGGCCGGGTGATGCGCTGGCCAACCCGGAAAAAACATTCCGCACTTTCAACCTGATCCAGAAAGACGCGCCGGACATCAAGCTGTGCCTGTCCACCAATGGGCTGGCGCTGCCCGATTACGTGCAGGCCATCGCCGACCTCAACGTGGACCACGTCACCATCACCATCAACATGGTCGATCCGGAAGTGGGCGAGCTGATATATCCGTGGATCTACTACAACAAAAAGCGCTGGAAGGGGCGCGACGCCGCCAAAATACTGGGCGAGCGCCAGATGGAGGGGCTTGAGATGCTGACCGCGAAAGGCATCCTGGTCAAGATCAACTCGGTGATGATCCCCGGCGTCAACGACACCCACCTGGCAGAGGTGAACCGGGCGGTGAAATCGCGCGGCGCTTTTCTCCACAACATCATGCCGCTGATCTCCGATCCAGCCCACGGCACCCATTACGGCCTCACCGGCCAGCGCGGCCCGACTCCGCAGGAGCTGAAGGAGTTGCAGGACAGCTGCGAGGGGAGCATGAATTTGATGCGCCACTGCCGCCAGTGCCGCGCCGATGCGGTGGGGCTGCTGGGCGAGGATCGCGGCGCGGAATTCAGCACCGACAGGATCGCGGCAATGGACGTGGCTTACGACCCCGAACCGCGCCAGGCCTACCGGGAATACGTCGAGCGCGAACGCCGCGACCAGGAGGCCGCGCGCGAGTCCGAACTCGCCGCCATGACCGGGCAGGCGGGCGGCGCCAAGGTACTGGCGGCCGTCACGACCAAGGGCGGCGGCCGGATCAACCAGCACTTCGGCCATGCCAGCGAGTTCCAGATTTACGAGCTGAGCGGCGCGGGCGCCAAGTTCGTCGGCCACCGCAAGGTAGGCGTGCCGACACGGTATCGCGAAGCGCCCGGTGCGGGAGGCGCGCCTGCCCTGCCGCCTCAGCAATATGAATTTATGGCGGACGATGAACGGCAGGGCGTGAACTACTGCCAGGGCGGCTGGGGCGAGGAAGACATCCTGGAGGATGTGACCGCCGCGATCAAGGACTGCGCCGCGGTGTTCACTTCCAAGATCGGCCTGTGCCCGCGCAAGGACCTGGCCATGGCCGGAATCGAAGTGGTGGACGGCTACGCCCATGAGTACATCGAGCCTTCCCTGATCGCCTGGTTCCGGCAGCGCATGGAAACGGCTCAGCCGGCCGTGTCGGCGGCTTGAACCAAAAATTAATTTAGCCACGGATGACCAAAAGTAGGCGCCTCTAGGCGACACGGATTTACACGGATTAAAGGCGACGATACATAACGATCCATACCCAGTCTTTAGTTGTCTGGTGATTTTGGGGTTTATCGGTGTCAATCCGTGTTCATCCGTGGCAAAGCGTTGTTAAGGTTTTTCATTTATTAAAAAGGAGAACACCATGCCTTACAAGATCATCTCTTCCACCTGCACCGCCTGCACCGCCTGCGAGCCGGTTTGCCCCAATGTCGCGATCAAGGAGAAGAACGGCACCTACATCATCGATCCGAAGAAATGCACCGAATGCGAGGGCGAAGACCCGCAATGCTTCGAGGTCTGCCCGGTAGACGGCTGCGTGGTGGTGGATAAAAGTTTGCCGCGCTACGCGGCTTGAGGAGAGCAGCATGAACGTCACTATCGCGATTCCGGCGGAAAATTTCATCCGCCGCATGATCCGCTTCAACGGCGGTGCCGGCTCCGGATTCAGGCTGGTGCTGAAGCCCGGCGGATGCTCCGGGATGGACTACGACTTTTCCGTGGAAAAAGAGCCGCTGCCCGGCGACACCGTGGTGATGCACGACGATATCCGCCTGTTCGTGCCGGAGGCATCGGTTCCCTTGCTGGACGGCGTCATCATCGGCTTCGAGGAAAGCATGACCCAGACCCGGCTGGTGTTCGTGAACCCGAACATGCCCCAGTCCTGCGGCGGGGTGTGCGGCAGTTCCGCCGCCGCGGCGAACGTGGTGAGCCTGGTGCGCAAGCCGGTCTAGCCATGAAAATCAGCCGCGATAGCGACACAATTGAAATCGACGGTCCGCCTCATTTCGAATACGGCCAGAAGGTGCGTTCGCTGATGAATATCCGTAACGACGGCACTTTTCCAGGCAAGGAGATCGGCGACGTGCTGGTGAAAAAAGGCGACGTGGGTTATGTGGCCAAGATCGGCACCTTTCTCCAGCAGTTTTACATCTACGGCGTGGATTTCTACGAGCGCGGCTACATCGTGGGCATGAAGGCGCGGGAGCTGGATACGGCGGAGACGGAAAGCGTTTTTGGAGAAACCAATGAACCTGAAAAACTCGGTTGAACCGCTGAGGACGCAGAGGACGCGGAGGAATTCAAATGCTTGAAGTAAAAAATGCACTCACCTAAATGGTGACTCGGCATAACTTGGCAATGCCTTGTTTTTGCGAGTTGGGCGATAAAGCCGCCCATCCCTGCCTACCCCGTTTCCTCAGCGTCCTCAGCGTCCTCCGCGGTGAATTTTTTTTAGGATGAACCTAAAAACTCAGTTAGAAAAAAGGTTTTTAAAATGAAAGTCATGATCCGCAAAGATTCAACGGGCGCGCTGACCGCCTACATCGCGAAAAAAGACCTGGAAGAGCCCATCGTTTCGATGGAAAAGGCGGAGATGTGGGGCGGCGTGGTGACGCTGGCCAACGGCTGGAAATTCGCCTTGCCGGAGATGGCGGCGGACACCCGCCTGCCGCTGACGGTTGAAGCGCGCAAACTGGGAGAATGAAGATGGACGCCGTATTGCATGAAATTTCGGCGGCGCTGGCGAAAGGCGGCGTGGTGCCTTACCTCGGGCCGGAGTTGCTGGAGCAGGGCGGCGAGAATCCGGTGCCGGCCTCGTTCGAAGCGCTGGCTGCGCGGCTTTCCGCCAGGGTGACTGTGCCGTTCAAAATCCGCACCAACATGACAGCGGCGGCGCAGTACATCGAGAACTTCAAGCACCGCAAGACGCTGGTCGCGGTGATGAGAGAGATTTTTCAGCCCCCGGTCGCGCCTTCCGCCCTGCACCGCTATTTCGCTTCCCTGCCCAATCTGCCGCTGCTGGTGGACACCTGGTACGATGCCGCCGCGCAGGCCGCGTTGGCGGGCCGCCCGAGCTGGGGCCAGATTCAGGGCGTGAGCCGCGCCGAGTACCGCGACCAGTGGGTCAAGTATTATCGGGCCGACGGCACCGAAACCAGCGAAGCCCAGGCTGCTGGATGGGACACCGTGCTCTACAAGCCTTTCGGCTCGATTGCGCCGGCGGCCAATTTCATCGTTTCCGACTCGGATTTCGTCGAAGTGCTGACCGAGATCGATATCCAGACCCCGATCCCGCCGCGGGTGCAAGCCTTACGTAGCGGGCGCAGCTTCCTCTTCATCGGCTGCCATTTCCGCAACCAGCTGGAGCGCGCCTACGCCCGCCAGATCATGAAACGCTCCTGCGACGGCCCGCACTGGGCGGTGCTGTCGGGCGAACTGACCCGGAACGAGATCAAGTTCCTCGAAGAGCAGAACATCCAGCGTCTGGACATCAGGTCGGCGGAATTTTTTGCGGCGCTCTGCGGGCTGCCGGTTGCCGCCTGAATGAGCCAATTCCGGATCGTCGAGGCAGTGCACGCCGACTTGCCGGTCTTGGCGCAGCTGCTGGGGCGGCTTTTCTCCATTGAAAGCGACTTTTCCCCCGATGCCGGCAAGCAGACCAACGGCTTGCGGCTGATCATCGAAAACCCTGCGCTGGGCAGCATCTTTGTTTTGCGCGTTCAGGATCGGATCGTTGGCATGGCAAACGCGCTGTCCACCATCAGCACTGCTGAAGGCGGGCCAGTGCTGTTGCTGGAAGATGTGATCGTGGCCGAAGCATATCGGGGGCAGGGGTTGGGCAGTAAATTGGTGCAGCATGTGCTCGCCTGGGCCGAGGCAAGAGGCTTTCTCCGCGTGACCCTGCTGGCCGACCGGAATAATGTGCCCGCTTTGCGCTTCTACGAGAAACAGGGGTTTCTGACCTCGGCCATGGCGGTGTACCGCCATGGCCTGGCTGTGGGGTAATCGGCGCCGTTCAGCGAAACGGGTTGGAAAGCCTCACGGTATAACTGGCTGGCGCCGCACGCTCGCGGCAGTCGCCCTCTTCGCCGCCCCGGAACAGGTAGGTGAGCCAGCGCCCGTCCTTCATGCGCCATGCACGGGCCTTTTCGAAGTAGGTCACGACTTCGAGGAAGTTGTCGTCCTCATCGAAACGCTCGGTCGTGACTGCATAGGCGTGCTGGTAGAAGCAGCGTTCGTTCGCCGAGTCGTAGCCGTGGCTCTTTTCCGAGCGGGCCGATGGATCGGCGAAGGTATCCAGCTTCACTGGCGGCACCACTTTGACGGCATATTCGGAGGGCAGCGATTTCATCCATTCGTTTTTCATTGGGTTTCTTTTCCATTTTCTCAAGACAGCAAGGCAACGCTCTTCACTTGGGCAAACACCGCCATCCCCGGCCTGAGGCCTAGCAGGGCGCTGGACTTGCGCGTGATCCGCGCCAGCAGCGGGACGCCTCCGGCATCGAGCCGCACCACGACATGGGCGGGGGTTTCGTCGGCAATCTCCACCACCCTGGCCGGCAGGATGTTGAGGATGCTGGAATCGCTGTGCCGTTCCAGGGCGAGGCTGACGTCGCGGGCATGGATGCGCAAACGCATCCGATGCCCCAAGGTATAGGGCTGGCGGGCGACGCTGATGCTGCCTCCGGCAAAATCGAGCCGGGTGAGATGATAGGTCTCATCGTGTTCGCCCACCATCGTGTCGATCACCACTCCGGCCTCGTCGCCGTGGGCCAGGGGTAGATCCAGACGCGTCAACATTTCGTGAATCGGCCCGCTCGCCACGGTTTTTCCCCCTTCCATCAGCACCATGTAGTCGGCCAGTCGCGCCACCTCGTCCGGAGAATGGCTAACGTAGACGACGGGGATGGAAAGCTCGTCGTGCAGCCGCTCCAGATAGGGCAGTATCTCCTGCTTGCGCGCCAAGTCGAGCGCCGCCAGCGGTTCGTCCATGAGCAGTATCCTGGGGCTCACCGCCAGTGCGCGGGCGATGGATACACGCTGGCGTTCGCCGCCGGAAAGCCGATCCGGCATGCGCTCCAGCAGGTGGCCGATGCTCAGCAACTCGATGGCGCTGTCCAGCGACACCCGCCGCGCGCCGTCCGCGATGCGGCTCATGCCGTATTTGAGATTGCGCCGCACGCTGAGGTGCGGAAACAGGCTGGCCTCCTGGAACACGTAGCCGAGGGGGCGGCGGTGGGTGGGCAGGTAAATGTCCTTGCTGTCGTCCTGCCAGATTTCGCCGTTGACTTCCAGATAGCCGTTGGATGCCAGTTCCAGGCCGGCCAGACAGCGCAGCAGCGTGGTCTTGCCCGAGCCGGAAGGGCCGAACAGCGCGGTAACCCCCCGGCCAGGCAGAGTCAAATCAACATCCAGATCGAAACCGGAAAAGCCAAGCTTGAAGCGTGCCTCGATGCTCATAGGTGCACCGTCATGTAACGCCGGTTGAGGGCATAGACCATCACCAGCATCAAAAAGGAAGCCGCCAGCAAGCCACCGGCCAGGATGTGTGCGGAAGCGTATTCCATGGCCTCGGCATGGTCGTAGATGGCGATGGACAATACCCGCGTCTGGTCCGGGATGTTGCCGCCGACCATGAGCACCACGCCGAATTCACCGACAGTGTGCGCGAAGGTAAGGGTGATGGCGGTGAGAAAGCCGCGCCGGGTCAGGGGCACCACCACGGTGAAGAAGCGGTCCCAGGGTCCGGCGCGCAGGGTGGCGGCCGCCTCGATCATACGGTTGCCCACGGCGTTGAAGGCGTCCTTGAGCGGTTGCGTCATGAAGGGCAGGGAATAGATGGTCGAGGCCACCACCAGGCCAGGGAAGGTGAAGGCCAAGTGATGCAGGCCCATGGTTTCGAGAGTGCCACCGACCAGTCCCTTGGGGCCGAGCAACACTAGCATGTAAAAGCCCAGCACCGTGGGTGGGAGCACTAGGGGCAGGGCCACGATTGACTCCGCCACCACGGCAAAGCGTGAGCGACTGCGGGCCAGCCACCAAGCCAGCGGCGTGCCCAGAACAAGCAACACCAGGGTAGTGACACCGGACAATTCCAAAGTCACTTTAAGCGCCAGCCAATCGGATTCGGACATGATGTTTCCCTCTCACTCGCCCGGCAGGACGAAGCCGTAGCGGCGCATCACCGCCCGTGCCGCCGGGGTTTCCATGTAATTGGCGAAGGCCGCCGCCAGAGGATTATCCTTGGCACGGGTGGTGATGACGTAGGCCTGCTCCAGCGGCGCGTGCCACTCGGCCGGGATCAAGGTCCAGGCCCCCTTGTTGGCCAAGGCCGGCCCCTTCACCAGGGACAGGGCAATGATGCCGGCTTCCGCCGCGCCGCTGTCCACGTATTGGGACGTGTGCGCGATGTTTTCACCCATGACCAGCTTGGGTTTCATGGTTTCCCAGACGCCTTCGTGCTGCAAGGCTTCTTGGGCGCGACGGCCATAAGGGGCGTGGTCCGGGTTGGCGATGGCGAATTTGCGGATAGCCGGGCTGGCGGGCAAGGACTTCAACGGCAGCTTCGCCAGTTCCGGCTTCAGGCTCCACAGCACGATGCGACCGATGGCATACAGCTTGGGCGGCGTGGCTGCCAGTCCCTTGTCCCGCAGTTCACGGGGATAGGCGATATCGGCGGAGAAGAACAGGTCGAAGGGCGCGCCGTTCTGTATCTGGGTGTGGAACTTGCCGGAGGAGCCGAAGATGACGTCTACCTTGTCGTTGGGATGCTCGGCACGGAAAGCGCCGGTCATTTCCTCCAGCGCGTACTTGAGGTCGGCGGCAGCGGCGATGGTGAGTTCACCCGCTTCGGCGCGGTAAGTAATACCCGCGAACAAGGTTAGCAGAGCGAGGACGCGAAGCAGCAGTTTCATGGGATGTTTCCTTTCTTGGGTGGGTTCAGGGAAGATCGTAGCCGAAGGAGCGGATGACGGCCTTGGCCTTCGGTGTTTTCAGGTAACTCGCCAGGGAAATGGCAGCCGGGTTGTCCTTGCCCTTGGCGAGCACGATTACATCCTGGCGGATAGGTGAATAAAACTCTTGAGGCACCATCCAGGCCGAACCCGAGGCGATGCCCGAGCCGTCCTTGCCCGCCACTTGGGAATAAGCAACGAAGCCCAACTCGGCGGTGCCGGAAGATACGAACATGTGGGCTTGTGTGATGTTCTCCGCCAGCACGAACTTGGACTCCAGCGCAGGCAACACTCCGAGGCGCTTCATGACCTCCATCCCGGCCGCGCCGTAAACCGCCAGCTTTGGATTGGCCAGGGCCAGATGCCGGAAGTCGCCTTTTTTGAGCACCTCGCCCCCGCCATCCACGAAACCGGGCATGGAGGACCATAGCACGAGCTTGCCGATGGCATAGACATAACGGGTGTCGCCCAGGGCTAAACCGTCCCTTGCCAGTTTTGCAGGTGTTTCCTCGTCGGATGCGACCATTACCTCGAAAGGCGCGCCATTATGAATTTGCGCATAAAACTTGCCAACCGTACCGAACGCCAGCACGGCCTTATGGCCGGTGTCCTTTTCGAAGTCGGCGGCGATGGTCTTCATCGGCGCCATGAAGTTGGCCGCCACGGCCACCTGCACCTCGTCGGCCAGAGCAGGTCCGGCCAAGGCCAGCAGCAGGCCGAATAGCAGTTTCGCGGATGTGCTTTTCATGGAATACCTCTTGTAGATAGAAATACTTCAGGCTTTTACGCCGATGATCATGCTGCTGGCCATGAATAGCGCGCACGCTTCCACGCCCTTCTTGAGGCCGAGTTTGGCGACGCTCTCGTTGGTTTTGACGGCTGAAACTTGTCCGTCAAACTGGTTGCGCGCGCTGGTATTCATGGTGCGATCTCCTTGGCTATATATTGTCAGATATAACGAATGGCGGTATAAGGCCGTCCCGTATCACACAGCAAGCTCCGTGCCATTACCCAAACAATAACGAATATTACTTAATATTCAACTAACTGCTTAGAGTTGCCCCGCACAATGAAAGCAAACGGATGTATTCATTCGTACATAACGCTGCACCATCCTAGTGCCCATGCACCGAAAATGTCAATCCGGCGTAGCGGCGAGCAGGGAGGAAAAATACGCCATGTCGTCCGCCACCGCCCCGGCGGCCTTGTCCTCCATCTCCCGGTAGCGGCGCAGCACCTCGCGCCCTAAATCGGAGATGCGGGCGCCGCCGCCGCCCTTGCCGCCGGTGGCGGTTTCCACCAGGGGAGACTTGAAGCACTGGTTCATGGTATCCACCAGCAGCCAGGCACGGCGATAACTCATGTTCATGTGCCGGGCGGCGGCGGATATGGAGCCGGTTTCCGCGATATGTTCCAGCAGCTCCGCCTTGCCGGGGCCGATGGGAATGGCATGGCCGAACAGAATGCGCAGGCGGGGTTGAAGCGAATCGTTCATTGCGGGGATATCGTGTTCCGAAAAGTCAATACGATACCCGTTTGACGTCAGGGCGCAAGAGGCGGCATGCCGAAATGGCGAAGTGGGTTGCCGTCGAATTTCCATGCTGAATCCTGCGCTGCCGGGGCCATCCTCAGCAGTCCTTCCGCCTGTTCGCCGATTCTGCGCGTCACGGCAGGATCGAGCGCGGCAAGCCAGCGCTTGGGGATCGCTTCCGCGCCGTACAGCGCGCCCGCCAGCATTCCCGCCAGCGCCCCCGTGGTATCGGCGTCCTCGCCGCAGTTGACTGTTTCCACCACGCAGCTCTCGAAATTGTCGGTGTAGAAAAAGTGATGCAGCACCGTCTGCACCGTGTCCACGATGTAGCCCGAGGCACGGCCCGGATAGGGGTGGAGGCGGAACTGCCGGTGCTGTTCGATCAGCCGGTTGGCGATGGCGCGGCATTCCCTGATGCCGCCGCCGAGGATCAGGGTTTGTACCATCCGCCCCAGCGCCAGGGTGCCCGCGTCGGAAAACGGGTGGTGGTGGGTGATGTGGGCCTGCTCCAGGCTGTAGCGCTCGAACAGGGCGTCGTTTCCCAGGGTGAACAATGCCACCGGCAGGTTGCGCATGGCCGCGCCGTTGCCCCCGTCGGTGTCGGAGGGCGATCCTTCGATGATGCCCTGCAGCATGTAGCGGCGGATGCCGCGGCGGCAGGTGGCGCCGACATCCGCCGGTTTGGATTTGAGCCAGGCGGCAAAGGCGTCGGCTGCCGCCACCTGGTTCCAGCCGCCGCTGTCCAGGATCGCCTGGCCGAGATACAGGGACATCTCGGTGTCGTCCGTCACCTGGCCTGGCTTGAGGCGCAACCAGCCGCCTCCGGTGATTTCGCGGTGGGTGCCGTACTGCGCCTTGATTTCCCGCGGCATCAGGAATTCCACCGTGGCGCCCAGGGCGTCGCCACAGGCCAGGCCTAGGTAGGCGCCCAGCGCCCTGCTGTGCAGGAGCGCCGGTGATGGGGAATGGGTAATGGGTGATGAATGCGTCATCAAAAATAACTCATCGTTACCCGGTAATCGCCGCCGATCACCAGATACTCCCCCTCGCCTTTGAGCGGATGTCCGGCCAGCAGGCCATTGAAGAACAGTACTTTCACTAACGGCACCCTGGATTCAAGGATGATGTCGCCGAATTCGTCGGCGATGTAGCGATTGGCGGTGAACGAAACCAGGTTGTTCTGGCGGATCACGGCAGTGCGCTTGTCGATGCGTTCGATCACCCGGTGTTCGTCGAAATTGTTGATGCCGCGGTACAGGGTGATGTGCCTGCGCCCCGGCGCCAGCCACCGCGCCAGCATCCACTGGCAGAACTCGTAGAGGATGTCGAGTTGCAGGCTGATGCTGTTGTTGTGGAATCGGCTCGACATTTTTTGCTCGACGTAGGCGATCCAGGCAGGCGAGGGAAATCGGCCCAGCTTCTCCTTGTGGAAGATGGGCAGCAGGCCGAAGCGGCTTTCCACCCAGCCTTTCAGCACTGCCCCCTCAGGGCCGTTGGAGTCGAACCCCCAGCCTTCCAGCAGACGCCGGTAGCTGGAACGGAAGCGCCGCTTGCCGCCGCCTTCGTCGCCCGCCAGCGCGGTCCCGCCCAGCCCGAACAGCATGCCCATGTAATGCTCGAACATCCCGCCGGCCTCGGCGGAGTTAGTCGCCTTGGCCAGCATCTCGAAAAACGGCCGGTTCAACTCCTGCACGCCGCCGATCGACAGCGCCAGCGGGTAGTCGTTGAAGGCGGCACTGGCTAGGAGGCCGGTGGGGATGCCCACCAGGTTGGTGCTGTGGCCTTTGAAATTGTCGGTTTTGCCATCCATGGCGAGGGGTACAGCAATTTTTGTTCCTAACACTGGCCAAGGTTTGATTTTTTACCGCAGAGGCGCGGAGGCGCAGAGAAAGGCAAAGCATTGGAATGCCGTCAAATAAGGCTATCAGGAAAGCTCTTCTCTGCGCCTCCGCGCCTCCGCGCCTCTGCGGTTCATGTTGTCTGGTGTGGGAATTCGAAGACTTCCCGACATCGCCATCCTGTTTGTCGGCTTTGCGACACAAGTCTGCCATACCCTGATAATCGACAATTGTATTTTATAAACATTGTGTTAGCAGATTTATTCGGGGTATGGCACAGGCTTTGCGTAGTGTCTGGTGCAGGCAGCTGATTCAGCCCGGCCGTGGTGGCGAATAAGAAGACATATCAATGCGTTGCGGAGTTTTTGCGGGACTTGGCACAGTGGTTGCATAAGCGTTGAACAAGGCAGGTTGCATAACAAGCGAACCGAACCGGATTCTTAATTTTTGACGAAGGAGAAACAGATGGGCGCACTTAGACAAATCGCTTTTTACGGCAAGGGGGGGATCGGCAAGTCCACCACTTCCCAAAACACCCTGGCGGCTCTGGCCGAAATGGGCCAGAAAATCCTCATCGTCGGCTGCGACCCCAAGGCCGACTCCACCCGTTTGATCCTGCACGCCAAGGCGCAGGACACGGTGCTCTCCCTGGCCGCCGAAGCAGGCAGCGTGGAAGATCTGGAAATCGAGGACGTAATGAAGTTCGGCTATCGCGACATCAAGTGCGCAGAGTCCGGTGGGCCTGAACCTGGAGTAGGTTGCGCCGGTCGCGGTGTGATCACTGCCATCAACTTCCTCGAAGAGAATGGCGCTTACGAAGGCATGGACTACGTTTCTTACGACGTGCTCGGCGACGTGGTGTGCGGCGGTTTCGCCATGCCCATCCGCGAGAACAAGGCGCAGGAAATCTACATCGTGATGTCCGGCGAGATGATGGCGATGTATGCCGCCAACAACATCTCCAAGGGCATTCTCAAGTACGCCAACGCCGGCGGAGTGCGTCTGGGCGGGCTGATCTGCAACGAGCGCCAGACCGACAAGGAACTGGAGCTGGCCGAAGCCCTGGCGAAGAAGCTGAACACCACGCTGATCCACTTCGTGCCGCGCGACAACGTGGTCCAGCACGCCGAACTGCGCCGCATGACGGTGCTGGAATATGCGCCGGATTCGAAGCAGGCTGAAGAGTACCGTCAGCTTGCCCAGAAAATCCATGCCAACGCCGGCAAGGGCACCATCCCGACTCCGATCACCATGGACGAGCTGGAAGATCTGCTGCTTGAGTTCGGCGTGATGGAGGCAGTGGACGAGTCCATCGTCGGCAAGGCGGCTGCGGCGTAACAGGTTCAACCGCAGAGGCGCAGAGACGCAGAGAAAAACAAAGAGCCGGTGCAATCCTCCGCGCCTCCGCGTCTCTGCGGTGAAAGATATCGAAATAAGGAGTTCGAAATGACTATAGACGTCAAAGCCAGAAACAAGGAAGTGATCGAGGAAGTGCTCTCGGCCTATCCGGAAAAATCCGCCAAGAAGCGCGTCAAGCACCTCGGCGTGCATGAAGAAGGCAAGCCCGATTGCGGCGTGAAATCCAACATCAAGTCGTTGCCCGGCGTGATGACCGTCCGCGGTTGCGCTTACGCCGGTTCCAAGGGTGTGGTGTGGGGCCCGATCAAGGACATGGTTCACATCAGCCACGGCCCGGTGGGCTGCGGCCAGTATTCCTGGGCGTCGCGCCGCAACTACTTCATCGGCGTGACCGGCGTGAACGCCTTCGGCACCATGCAGTTCACCTCCGATTTCCAGGAAAAGGACATCGTGTTCGGCGGCGACAAGAAGCTGGACAAGCTGATGGACGAAGTCGAGGCCCTGTTCCCGCTGAACAACGGCTTGTCGGTGCAGTCCGAGTGCCCGATCGGCCTGATCGGCGACGACATCGAAGCGGTGTCGAAGAAGAAGGCCAAGCAGATCAACAAGACCATCGTGCCGGTGCGCTGCGAGGGCTTCCGCGGGGTGTCCCAGTCCCTCGGTCACCACATCGCCAACGACGCGGTACGCGACTGGGTGCTGGAAGGCTCGGAGGAAAAGAACAAGGATTTCGAATCCACGCCCTATGACGTGGCCATCATCGGCGACTACAACATCGGCGGCGACGCCTGGTCCTCCCGCATCCTGCTGGAAGAAATGGGCCTGCGCGTGATCGCCCAGTGGTCCGGCGACGGCACCCTGAAAGAGATGGAAGCCACCCCCAAGGCCAAGCTCAACCTGATCCACTGCTACCGCTCGATGAACTACATCTCGCGCTACATGGAAGAGAAGTACGGCATTCCCTGGCACGAGTACAACTTCTTCGGCCCGACCAAGATCGCCGAGAGCCTGCGTGCCATTGCCGCCCACTTCGACGACAAGATCAAGGAAGGCGCCGAGAAGGTCATCGCCAAGTACCAGCAGATGACCGATGCGGTGATCGCCAAATACAAGTCGCGCCTCGAAGGCAAGACCGTGATGCTCTATGTCGGTGGCCTGCGTCCGCGCCACGTGATTGGCGCCTACGAGGACCTGGGCATGGAAATCGCCGGTACCGGCTACGAATTCGGCCACAACGACGATTACCAGCGCACCACCCACTATGTCAAGGACGGCACCCTGATCTACGATGACGCGACTGCCTACGAGCTGGAAAAATTCGTCGAGAAGATCAAGCCCGACCTGGTCGGTTCCGGCATCAAGGAAAAGTACGTGTTCCAGAAAATGGGCGTGCCGTTCCGCCAGATGCACTCGTGGGACTACTCCGGCCCGTACCACGGCTACGACGGCTTCGCCATCTTCGCCCGCGACATGGACATGGCCATCAACAGCCCGGTGTGGAGCAAGACCAAGGCGCCGTGGAAAAAGTAAGTAATGTGTGATGGGGAATGGGTAATGGGTCAACACCATCGCTCATCACCCGTCACCCATCACCCATCACCCAAATAGAAGGAGATTCAAAATGAGTCAAAGCGCAGAGAAAGTCCTCGATCACATGAACCTGTTCCGCGCGCCGGAATACACGGACATGTTCGAGTCGAAGAAAACCTGTTTCGAGGGCGGCTACCCGGATATCAAGGTGCAGGAAATCGCCGACTGGACCAAGAGCTGGGATTACCGCGAGAAGAATTTTGCCCGCGAAGCGCTCACCATCAACCCGGCCAAGGCCTGCCAGCCACTGGGGGCGATTTTCGCCGCCGTCGGCTTCGAGGGCACGCTGCCTTTCGTGCACGGCTCGCAAGGCTGTGTTGCCTACTTCCGCAGTCACTTCAGCCGTCACTTCAAGGAACCCTCCTCGGCCGTGTCCAGTTCCATGACCGAAGATGCAGCGGTGTTCGGCGGACTCAACAACATGGTCGACGGCCTGGCCAACAGCTATAGCCTGTACAAGCCGAAGATGATTGCGGTTTCCACCACCTGCATGGCGGAAGTGATCGGCGACGACCTCGACAGCTTCATCAAGACCGCGAAACAGAAGGGTTCCATCCCGGAAGAATTCGACGTGCCTTTCGCGCATACCCCGTCTTTCGTCGGCAGCCACATCACCGGCTACGACAACATGATGAAGGGTGTTCTCACCCATTTCTGGGAAAAAGCGGAGCGCAAGGAGGACGGCAAGATCAACTTCGTCGGCGGTTTCGACGGCTACACCGTGGGCAACCTGCGCGAAGTCAAGCGCATGTTCGACCTGATGGGTCTGGACTACACTATTCTGGGCGATAACAGCGATGTGTTCGACACCCCGACAGATGGCGAATTCCGTATGTACGACGGCGGCACCAAGCTGGAAGCGGCCAAAGACGCGCTCAACGCCAAGGGCACCGTGTTCATGCAGCACTACGGCACGGAAAAAACCGCCGAGTACGTCAAGAGCAAGGGTCAGGAAGCGCTGGTGTTCAACCACCCGGTCGGCGTCACCGCCACCGACGAGTTCCTGATGGCGATTTCCAAGCTCACCGGCAAGGAGATTCCCGCCGCGCTGGAAATGGAACGCGGTCGCCTGCTCGACGCCATGGCCGATTCGCAAGCCTATCTGCACGGCAAGAAATTCGCCATCTACGGCGATCCCAGCCTGTGCATGGGTCTGACCGCCTTCCTGCTGGAAATGGGCGCCGAGCCGGTGCACGTGCTCGCCACCAACGGCAACAAGGACTGGGCCGCCGCAATGCAGGCGCTGCTCGACGCCTCGCCCTTCGGCCAAGGCTGCAAAGCCTACGCCGGCAAGGACCTGTGGCACATGCGCTCGCTGCTGGCGACGGAACCGGTGGACTTCCTGATCGGCAATACCTACGGTAAGTTCCTCGAACGCGACATCGGCACCCCGCTGATCCGCATCGGCTTCCCGGTGTTCGACCGTCACCACCATCACCGTTATCCGGTGTGGGGCTACCAGGGCTCGCTCAACGTGCTGGTGAAAATTCTCGACAAGATTTTCGACGAGATGGACAAGTCCACCAACGTGCCGGGCAAGACCGACTACAGCTACGACATCATTCGTTAACGGCGGTGAGGGGTGAGAGGGTAGAGGTGAGGCGTAGCCTTGTTTCTACGCCTCACCTTTCACGCCTAATCCCTCACGGAGTAAATAATGGCCAACATTACGTTCTCATCCCCGGCGCTGAAAAAAGACATCACCGTCTATGCCGTCGCCGGCGACCGAAAAACCCTGCTTTCAGTAGCGCAGGAGCACAAAATCCCCATCCACTACGAGTGCGAGGACGGCGAATGCGGTTCCTGCTCCGTACAGGTTACGCATCTAGGCGCACGCGCCCCCAAGGCTGTGCACCTGACGGAAAAGGAAAAAAACCGTACTGGTGCTCAACGGCAAGCTCAGCAAGGCCGATCTCGAACAGATCAATATCAGCGATGTGGCACCGAAATGGCGCATGGCTTGCCAGTACATGCTGCTGGACGAGGACATCCTGGTCGAGTTCTGATCAGGTCAGGCTGTTCGACCACTCAACCCACTGCGTATTCAGTGGGTTTTTTGATGTTAATGGCAAGCAGTCCTTGTTTTTTGCCGGCCAGCCCATATTAGGAACTACTCCCGTTCCATTCAGGCAATGCGCATGACTACACTTGACCACCAGTTCTCCGAAATCGTTGCCAAACAGCACGTACTCGAATCCCATCCCGTTTTTTCTTCGATCAAGGATATCGAAGACCTGCGTTTGTTCATGTCGTGGCATGTCTTTGCCGTATGGGATTTCATGTCCCTGTTGAAGCAGCTCCAGCGCAAGCTGACGACCGTCGACTTGCCCTGGGTGCCGCCCAGTAATCCGCTGGCAGCCCGGCTGATCAATGAAATCGTGCTCGGCGAGGAATGTGACGACATGCCGGGAGGCGGCTACCTAAGCCACTATGAAATGTATCTGCTGGCGATGAAAGAAATTGGCGCGTCTACGGCGCAGATCGAGTCATTCGTGCAACGTATCCGCTCGGGAGCATCGGTCGAGGAAGCGCTGGATGGCGTTGGCGCGGAGCCTTCCATCAGACGCTTTGTCGGCAGCACGCTAAACACCGCCAGCACGGGAAGCGTTCATCAGGTGCTGGGCAGCTTCTTCTTCGGCCGGGAAAATGTCATTCCAGCCATGTTCCGGAGCCTGCTGGCCCATTGGCAGATGGATGAAAAAGATGCGCCGATGTTTGTGTATTATCTCAACCGTCATATCGAACTGGATAGCGACAGCCATGGCCCGGCGGCCTGGAAAATCATCAAGGAACTGGCCGGCAACGACCAGGCAGCCATCGCGCAGATCAAGTCGGCAGCCGAGGAAGCCATCAATGCGCGCCTTGGACTGTGGGACGGCCTGACCGAACGCTTGAGCAAATAAGCGTCTGCCGATCAGAAAATTTATTGCAGAATAATAAACTCGTGCCTGGCCCATTTAATTAAGATTGGCCAGGCTTGATGGGGGCAGCCCACATGATTCTCACAAGAAGCAGTCGGGAAACGGCTAAACTGCTGATCACGGTTGCGACCAGTGATAGACCGGTTCCGACCCTGAGCGGACAGATGGTTCGCTTAAAACCGGACGTTTAATGGTTGCGCTTGGGCGCTTTCTGCCCTTCATGTGGCGCTGCGCCAATCTAGAGGCCATTAGCATCAAAGCCATCTAGGTGTAAGCGCCCTCGACGCTGTCGGCGAAGAGCCATTTCTTCTGGCCGATCACCACAGCCTTCACTTCACGCTCTGCGATGTCGTTGTCGATCGCCAAGCGCCCAGGGCTATGCGATAATTGTTTATTTATCAAGGGGGTCGGACAATGCGTGGTCTGCGTTGGTGTGTGGCGATGTTGCTTGCGCTATCCTGCGCCGCTGTTCTGGCGTGTGAGCCGTCTAATGTCAAAGACGCCATGTCGGGTCAAAAGGCGAACTTCAAAGATTTGCCAAACATGATTGGCGCAATGAAAGGAACGTGGGTCGGCTGCGACGACTCGGGAAACCCGGTAAAGATCACGGTTAGTAACTATGGGACTGTTGACGGCACCATGGCGCATTACGGCAACGACCATCGTACTGACTACACCAACTGTAGTTGGCATGCCCTCCGGAACTCGATGGTGTTTCCTAATGTCGGGTCATACAGCGTCAATGTAACTGCGATCGCTTGCGCCGAAGACCCAAAGGCGCAGGATGCAACCCACGGCGACACAGGTCAACTCTATCTGTTCGGTGGCAGGGACACTATCAGCTACATCGTGGTTGAAGTGAAGAATAGGAACTACGCCGTGGTGAAAAAAGCGCCCTAGTAGCTACAACTGGCGTAACCACCAGTTCTGAACTACAGGAGTGACTTCGCCGGTTTCGGTAGCGTGCAGCGGTACAAACTCAGCAAAGGGCGATCTTGAAGAAACCGAAGCGGCAAACGAGACAGAGGCAGCAGAAGCCCAGGTCCACTGCCAAACCCCGCGTGATACCGGCACCCAGTAGTTCTTTGTTGCGCCGCTTTTTCGAACGACTTGCTTCGCTCCTGCGTCGCATTTGGAAACAGCTCGGAGCGGTCGCTGCTGTCGCAGGAATCGTTGGCGCGGTCGCCGGTATTGCTCAGTACCAGCATGCGAACCTGGTAGACGAGCGAGAGGGAAAGCTGGGGGGACAGTTAGTCATATCTGTTGGAGATAACGCTCCGCTTAACAAGAATGTGCCGACGTATTTCTTCTTCAGCATGCCGAAAGACGTCGGCGATGCGCGCTACCTTGTACCGGTTCATCTCAAGCTGACGAACACATCAAATGCCCACGACGATGAAGTCCGCATGACTATCGAGTATGACCGGAAGTACTTCAGGAGCGTGCTCCCTGATGAAGCCATAAGGCACGACGCAAGCAGGCCGGCAGGTGAACAGCATTACGAATTCAGCAGCGACAGCGCATACGACTACGTCAAATACTCGACGGCTTTCTTGTCGCCGCATGACTCCCGAACGTTTACCGATGCGGCTTTCGCGATGCGCATGCCGTACGATCCCAAGGCTCCACTCCTGTTTAACTCCGGTGAAGGTCTCGATGTAACGGTGAGTACCTATAGCAAGGGAGATATCCCTCGCGACTGGAACATCCGCTATCGAGGACTACGAGTGCCGGACGATGCCGGAATCGAGATGGTCATGAGGGATTGGTACGCAAAGCAGCTTGCGTTTGAAATTAGGCGCGAGACGGGATTTTTGGGCTACCTTCTGAAGTTACTCTTCGAGAAAGAGGAAGTCATCATGTACGGCTTCTCACCCGATTTCCGGTTCATTCCGAAGCAGAATACGTTCGTCCCCACAGGCCTCCCACAGCAGGCCATGGGCTATCGGGTATGGCCATATCACTGGAAGTTGTTGCTCCACTCCTCCTAGACGGCAGTCCGTAACCGGCCTGCATAGGTCCGCTTCTGGCACGTAGCTGCCCGTCGTCACTGCAGAGACTGTCCTCAACCACGGTTAGCTACCTAACAGTTATTAGACAGAGCCTGCGTCCGGACGGTTTGAAATAGGAACTAATGGCGGGTTTCGTCGGAATACGCAATTACTTAGCAGATGGGGTGGTTTTCTGGTTGGCAACTACTTTCTCAAGTTGCATGATGGCACTCACGATTTCACGGGAAACGCTGAAAAACTCCCCAGTAGCGAGCAATGTCTCCGCGCCTTTTTTGTCGCCGCTTTTCGCTTTATTCACCACCTCTGCTGCGATGTCATGGAACATGTTATGTTTCGTAACAAGTTCACGATATTGGGCTGTCCCTTCGTATTGTTTACCCTCGCCGTTAATCCATTGCCCGAGTACGCAGGCATCCGCATTTCCAACTTGGGCAATGTGGAGGGTCTTCCCCCTGCCAATCAGAAAGTTGTGCAAATACATTTTCCACTTCAGGTGGCTGACGATCGCGTCATCGAAGTCCATGTCCTCTCCCATCGCGATGTTAATGCAATTTTGGCGTGTCTGAAAAGGTGACTGCTGCATTTCAGATGTAAGCGGCCAGCCGCTCCACCTGTAGTTTCCCGCTAATCCCGTGCATTCTGGGTGCTTTTTCGGAGGGACTCCAGATGGCGAAGAGGCATGGGCAGGCATTCTGGCGAGCGCATCTTGAAGCTT
>Ga0307375_10000180_pt1 | contig 86390 bp, 92 predicted proteins | sample TR1MG_FD_202531 | JGI IMG/M metagenome (GOLD analysis project Ga0307375, IMG submission 202531) | Soil microbial communities from Risofladan, Vaasa, Finland - TR-1 | ecosystem: Environmental > Terrestrial > Soil > Coastal area > Acid sulfate soil | place: Finland: Risofladan, Vaasa | collected... | reverse complement strand
GCGGGCGAACCCGGCCTGTGAGAGGTTCAACTCGCCCAGTGTCTCGCCCAGATATTCTCCCGGATGGATTGCGGGCAGTCCTTTTTTTGCCATGATGATTCTCCTTAGTGGTAGTCGACGATCTCATCGTCGTAAGCATCGCCGTTTTCAAAACGAAAGCACACTCGCCATTGCTCATTGATGCGTATGCTCCATTGACCTGCGCGGTCATGAGCCAAAGCCTCAAGCCTGTTTGATGGCGGCAATCGCAGGTCTTCGATACGGGCATCCTGTTGGGTCAAGCGCATTGCCGCCCGTTTGAGAATTTCCGTCGGAAATCGTCGCGATTTACCCGAGACAAAGAATTGCTCTGTTTCTGCGCTGGCGAAGTTTCGTATCATTGCAGAACAATAAACAAATAGTTTATAACCGTCAAGTGCTATTTGTCCAAGAACGGATAGGCCAAGAATGTTGCCCAAGCAAAACCGCGCATCGCTGCGAGGTTTTTTTTCAACTGTCGAAAGCCGCCACCAAAGCCGCAATCATGTAGGCGTGGTCATGCACTCCGGCGCTCTCGCGTGCGCTGTGCATCGCCCACATGGGCGAGCCGACGTCCACACTCGCAACCCCCAGTTGTGATGCCACGATAGGCCCGATGGTGCTGCCGCATCCCAGGTCGCTGCGGTGCGCGTACTGCTGGCAGGGCACCCCGGCCTTTTCGCAATATCCGATGAAGCGGGCTGCGGCCTCTGCGTTGGTGGTGTAGCGCTGGTTCGAGTTGGTCTTGATGACCGGTCCGCCGTTCACCCTCACTTTGTGGCCGGGTTCGTAGGCGTTCGGGAAGTTCGGGTTGTAGGCATGGGCCATGTCGGCGCTGATGAAGAAGCTGCGCGCCATCGCACGTTGCCGGTCTTCTTCGTCCAGCTTGGCATGGGCACTGATGCGGGCCAGCACGTCGGTGATGAAGCTGCTGCCGGCACCCGCGGCGCTCTCGCTGCCGACCTCCTCGTGATCGAACAGGGCCGTCACACAGGTGGCGGCCGGTTGTTCGGTCGCGATCAGCGCGGTGGCAGGGCGACTTGAACGATCTGTTTAAAATAGAACAGTTTTTGAACATATCACCGGTGACGTGATAAGAATTCAAGGAATTTTATACACGTTCTGGTTGACGTGTTAAGATTACCCCGATTTATTATCACGTTCCTGCAGGGGGAAACATGACCGAACTGGATATTCCCAGCCCCGCCAGCCTTGAGGTCAAGGCGGTATGGCAAAGCCTGGCCGAGGCGCACCGCCATCTGGCGGAGCTGAAGGGTTTGTGCGAGTCGCTGCCTAACCGTGCCATTTTGCTGGATACGCTTGCCATACAGGAGGCGAAGGACAGCTCCGAAATCGAGAACATCATCACCACGCATGACGAGTTGTACGCCTACGACCAGAGCAGTTCAGCCACTCCTGCGGCCAAGGAAGTGCAGAACTACATCTCTGCCTTGAAGGTGGGGTTTACCGATGTGGTGAATTCCGGCTTGATCCGCATGAGTACGATTTTGCGGGTGCAGGAAGAGGTCGAGCAGAACAATGCCGGTTTCAGGAAGGTGCCGGGGACGGTGCTGAAGAATCAGACGACGGGCGCGGTTGTCTATGAGCCGCCGCAAGATGCCGTGCTGATAGAGAAGCTGATGACGCAACTGGTGGATTTTATCCATGCGGATGACGAGTTCGATCCCTTGCTGCGCATGGCAATTGCGCACCATCAGTTCGAGAGCATCCACCCGTTTTACGACGGAAACGGCCGCACCGGACGCATTCTGAATTTGCTGATGTTGCAGCGCGAGGGGCTGATGGATTTGCCGGTGTTGTATTTAAGCAGGTATATCACTGCAACCAAGGATCAGTATTACCGCTTGCTGCAAGCGACGCGCGAGACGCATGACTGGGTCAATTGGTGCGTTTACATCGTGAAGGGCGTGGCGCTAACCGCCAAGAGCGAGATCAGGTTGATCAGGAATCTGCGCGAGATGATGCAGGCCACCAAGCAACGGCTGCGCAAGGAGTTACCCAAAATCTATAGCCAGGAGTTGCTGAATAATTTATTCCGCTATCCTTATACCAAGATCGAGTTCATCGAAAAAGATTTGGGTGTCTCGCGGATTACGGCGGCCAAGCATCTGGACACACTGGCGAAAAACGGCTTTGTGGAAAAGAAAAAAATCGGACGCACGAATTTTTATATTAACCGCCCCCTGTTCAACCTTCTGACGCAGATCAGCCTGAACGATGAATGAAGCCGGAGAATTCAAAAGGACGGAGACCAATTGAATTTGCGAAAAGAATAACGCCTGCTTTGTTTCAACTGCCAAAGGCCGCTTCCAAAGCCGCAATCATGTAGGCGTGGTCATGAACACCGGCGCTTTCGCGCGCGCTGTGCATCGCCCACACGGGCGAGCCGACGTCCACGCTGGCGACGCCCAACTGTGAAGCCACGATGGGGCCTATGGTGCTGCCGCATCCCAGGTCGCTGCGGTGCGCGTACTGCTGGTACGGCACCCCGGCCCGTTCGCAAAATCCGATGAAGCGGGCGGAGGTCTCGGCGTTGGTGGTGTAGCGCTGGTTCGAGTTGGTCTTGATGACCGGCCCGCCATTTACACTGACTTTGTGGCCGGGTTCGTAGGCGTTCGGGAAGTTCGGGTTGTAGGCATGGGCCATGTCGGCGCTGATGAAGAAGCTGCGCGCCATGGCACGTTGCCTGTCTTGTTCGTCCAGCTTTGCATGGGCACTGATGCGGGCCAGCACGTCGGTGATGAAGCTGCTGCCGGCGCCGGCGGCGCTCTCGCTGCCGACCTCCTCGTGATCGAACAGGGCCGTCAAGCAGGTTGCATCCGGCTGCTTTGTTTCGACGAGCGCGGTGAGGGCCGCATAGCAGGAGGCCAGATTGTCCAACTGGCGACTGGCGATGAACTCTTCGTTCGCGCCCCACAGGCAACCCTTCTGCACGTCGTAGACAGCCAGCTCCCAGCTCAGCAGGTCTGCCGAACCGGCGTGGTTGGAATCGGCCTGCACGGCATCGGCCAGCAGTTTGCGCAACAGTGCTTCGGCATCGTCATTTTCGCCAAGCTGGCCCAGGATCAGCGGCAGTTCGGTCTGCTTGTTGAGTTTGAGGCCCTGTTCGTTGACGTCGCGGTTCATGTGGATCGCGAGGTTGGGCAGCCGCAGCAGCGGCCGCTCGAAGCGCAGCAGCCGCGTTTGCTGACCCGCCGCGGTGCGCAACACGACACGTCCGGCCAGGCTCAAGTCGCGGTCTGTGAAGGTGGCCAGTATCGGCCCGCCATAGACTTCCACCGCCAGGCGCGCGAGACCGTCGCCGGCCAGCGCCGCCTTGGGTTTGATCCTGAACCCGGGAGAATCGGTATGGGCGCCGACGATGCGAAAGCCGGCTTCCGCTATCGGCTTGCTGCCCTGCACGAATGCGATCATCGACGCGCCGCCGCGCACGACGTAATAGCGCCCGCCAGCCGCGAGTTGCCAGCGCGATTCCTCTTCAAGCCGTGTGAACCCGTGCGCCAGCAGGCGCGCCTCGGCGCTCGCCACGGCATGCCAGGGGCTGGGGCTGGCGTCGATGAAGTCGATTAGTTCAAGGGCGGCGGTGCGGTCTTTGGTGATTTTTGGGGCGGATTGGGACATGGTGGATAAGCGTGAGTGTCAATGTGGGTGAAGTATACAAGAGCTCCGCGTCGATAACGCGCGGGCCTGCGTGTTATCATTTCTTTCAGCCATGAAACCCCATCCCGATTCCCTGCAACGTTTCCTGTTCGAACAGTCCCATGTGCGCGGCGAGCTGGTGCATCTCGATGATGCCTGGCGCGCCGTGCTGGAGCGGCACGACTATCCCCCGGCCCTGCATGCGGTGATGGGCGGCCCGAGAGTTTTTCTGTATGATTGCAGGCAGGAAAGCAGGAGCAATCAGCAATGAAACCATCGGAATTATTCGCTTCACACCGCAATGAGATTTGCCGCATGGTTGCACAGAACCATGTGTGCAATCCGCGCGTATTCGGCTCTGTGTTGCATGGTGGTGATACGGACAGTAGCGACCTGGACCTGCTGGTTGATCCATTGCCGGGAACGACCTTGCTGAATCTGGGCGCGCTTCAGGTCGAGCTTGAGCGGTTGCTTGGTGTGCCCGTGGATGTCCTTACCCCCGGCGATCTACCGCAGAAATTTCGCGATACGGTACTCAAGGAAGCCGTCCCGGTATGACCCCTCACGGTTTGCGCCAGGCTGATTACCTTTATCACATGCTGGAGGCGGCGACACTGGCGCAAAGCTATGTGGAAGGGCTGGGCAAAGCCAATTTTCTCGGTGACAAAAGAACCCAGCAGGCGGTTATCCTCAACATTATGGTGATCGGCGAGGCTGCGACCAAGCTGGCCGACGAGTATCCGGAGTTCGTCTCAAGATTTCCGCAAGTGGAATGGAAAAGCATGCGGGGTATGCGCAACCGTCTGGCGCATGGCTATTTCGATATCAATCTCGACATCGTCTGGGAAACCGTGAAACAGGCTCTGCCTGAACTCGAAAACAAACTCCGTCAAATACAACAGTCGCTGTGACCAGAAGTGCGGCACGCCGCTCCAATCTGGATCACATCCAGACCTCAGGGACAGCCAGATATTCACCACAAGCCGCCCGTCGAAAACTCCCATGCCTGCGTGATATTATTGCGCCCTATGAAACCCCATCCCGATTCCCTGCAACGTTTCCTGTTCGAACAGTCCCATGTGCGCGGCGAGCTGGTGCATCTCGATGCTGCCTGGCGCGCGGTGCTGGAGCGGCACGACTATCCCCCGGCCTTGCGCGCGGTGATGGGCGAGTTGATGGCGGGGGCTGTGCTGCTGGCGGCGACGCTGAAGCTGAAAGGTTCGCTGATCCTGCAGATACAGGGCCGGGGGCCGGTGACGCTGCTGGTGGTGGAGTGCGACGGCGAGCTGAATGTGCGCGCCACGGCGAAGTGGCAGGGCGAGCTGGAGGGGATCGGTTTTGCGCAGATGGTGGGCGACGGGCGTTTCGTCATCACGCTGGATCCGCGCGATGGCGGGCAGACTTATCAGGGTATCGTCGCGCTGGACGGCGACAGCGTGGCCGAGGTGTTGCAGAACTACATGCAGCGCTCGGAACAACTGGCGACACGTTTGTGGCTGGCAGCGGATGGGCAGGGGGCGGCGGGGATGTTGTTGCAGAAGATGCCCGGCGATGGCGGCCATGCCATTGCCGGGGATGAAGACAGACAGGATGACGGACACGATGACGACATGTGGCAGCGCGTGACGATGCTGACCGATACGCTGCAGCGCGGGGAACTGCTCGGCCTGCCTGCTGAGGTGTTGATACACAAACTTTTTAGCGAGGACGATGTGCGCCTGTTCGACGCCCAGCAGGTGGCGTTCAGGTGTTCGTGTTCCCGCGACAGGGTGGCGCGCATGCTGAGAATGCTCGGGTGGGACGAGGTGCAGTCGGTGCTGGCCGAACAGGGCGTGGCGGAGGTGACCTGCGAATTCTGCAACCACCAATATCGCTTCGACAAGGTGGATGCGGAGCAGGTGTTCGCGGCAGAGGTGTTGCTGGACGGCAGTGCCTCTGTGCATTGAGCCGACGAACAATTCGGGACAGCAATAATCCGGACCAGTCCACGAATATCATCCATGCAAAAGCCTCGCGGATCTGCGAGGCTTTATTGTTTCTGCCGCTCGATGGGGAGGCGATTCTATTAAGCCTTCCATAATCGAAGACAGCGCGGCATCGTTCGGGGCAAGGTCAGGGAAATAAGAGAGCCAGGACGTCATTCCCGTCCTTCGACGGACTCAGGATAAACTGTCCTTCGGACAAGCGGCAATCCAGAATGTCTTGTCATTGCGAGGAGGCAAAGCCGACGTGGCAATCCAGATGGTTTAAACAAAATGCGTCTTTGTCTTGCTGGATTGCTTCACTTCGTTCGCAATGACGACTTTTGGATTACCTACTTCGTTCGCAATGTCGGCACCTGAATCCCCGCGCTACACCTTAACACCCCCGTTATTGCAACAAGGCTTCAGTTGCGAGCGAAGCCACACACACCCGTCATTGCGAGAAGGCGCAGCCGACGTGGCAATCCAGATGGTTTAAACAAAATGCGTCTTTGTCTTGCTGGATTGCTTCACTTCGTTCGCAATGACGACTTTTGGATTACCTACTTCGTTCGCAATGTCGGCACCTGAATCCCCGCGCTACACCTTAACACCCCCGTCATTGCAACAAGGCTTCAGTTGCGAGCGAAGCCACACACACCCGTCATTGCGAGAAGGCGCAGCCGACGTGGCAATCCAGATGGTTTAAACAAAATGCATCTTTGACTCGCTGGATTGCTTCACTTCGTTCGCAATGACGGCAGGCAGGTCGTGAATTATGGAAATCTCAATAGCAGCGGGTCTGCGCGCTAGTAATGCGGCGGCTTTTCGTTTGCAGTCCTGCTCACATTCCCGGCTTCGTCCATGGATTCCATGTGTCTTACCAGCGATTCGCAAATCGCTTCAAGGCGCGCCAGCTTTTGTTGCTGCTGATAGACCGTCTTGTTCAGTTCTTCGATCAGGTCTTCCTGGAAAGTGATTTTTGCTTCGATGTTTTCTATACGTTCTTCGTTCATGGGGAGGTCCTGAAAGTTCGGCGACTGGCCGTGGGATGACGGTCATTTTAGCGCGGGATCGGGTTCAAAAGGCGGCCTGACGTATAACTTGACTGATACATGACAATGCAATCGGGCGCTTGATTAATAGTACTGTCAAGCGTACTATACAACGCACTATCAATAACTTCATGAAGAGATAAACCATGTCCAACCTGACTGCCAATGATCTGAAAACAAAAGGTGTCGCCGCCATTGAAGCTGTGCTGGCCGAGCGGCCTGAAGCGATCGTCTCGGTGCGCGGCAAAGAGCGTTTTGTGGTGATGGAGATTGCGCAATATCATTACCTCCGCGAATGTGAACTGGAAGCCGCGCTGGCCGAAACGCATGCCGACATCAAGGCCGGTCGTTTTGTAAAGGAATCGGCAGCGGCGCACATCAAGCGGGTCAAAAAATCCCCGGCATGAGCAGTAACCCGCCATGCCCTTCCAACTGATTTTCACCGAGCAATACAACAAACGCGCCGCGCGTTTTCTCAAGCGCCATCCCGAGCTGGAAAAACAATACCTGAAGACACTGCAACTGCTGGAGATGAACCCGCAGCATCCCTCGCTGCGTTTGCATCCTTTGAGCGGCAGGCTGCAAGGGCTGCATTCGGTTTCCATCAATCTTTCTTACCGCATCACATTGGAACTTTTGATTCACGAGCAGGAGATCATCCCGATCAATGTGGGCGATCATGATGTGGTGTATTGAGGATGGTGTGATTTGATGTCCGGCAATTTATTGAGCTGCGCTTCGCCGTGAATGAAAATCCCCGCTAGCTTTGCTGCCACAAAATTACTTTTGTTAAGAGAGAGACCCCAAAATGCAAATCGATCCATCCCAACACTCCGCCCCCGACAACTACAAGCTGCTGACCAATCTGGTGGTGCCGCGCCCGATCGCGTGGGTCACCAGCCTGAATGCCAACGGTGTGGTCAATCTCGCACCGTTCAGCTTTTTCAACGCGGTCAGCGGCAACCCGATTTATCTGATCGTCAGCGTCGGCGTGAATGACGCCGGTAAGATGAAGGACACCGCGAAAAATATCCTGGCGAGCGGCGAATTCGTCGTGAACATGGTGACCGAGGAATTGTTCGACGCGATGAATGTTTCGGCGGCGGATTTCCCAAGCGGGGAGAGCGAGCTGGCCGCGGCCAATCTGCACGCCGCGCCATCCGTCAAGGTGAAGCCGCCCCGGCTGGCGGAGTCGCAGGCCAGCATGGAGTGCAGGCTGCACAGCTCGCAATTGCTTGGAAAAAATACGCTGATCATCGGCGAGGTGGTGATGTTTCATGTGGCCGACCATCTGCTGGGCCCGCGTATGCATGTCAAAGATTTCGCACCCATCGGCCGGCTCGGTTCGCCTTCGGTTTACTGCCGCACCACCGACCGGTTTGATGTTGCGCGGATCAGTTATGCGCAGTGGCTAGAGGGCAAGGAGTAGATCGATTCGTTTTAACAGCGTGTAGGGGCGCTCTGCCTGCGAACAAGACAATGATCTGTATTTTGTAGGAGCGGGCCAATCCCCGCTCCTACAAAGGCCAATCCACGCTTTTACAGGGGCCACCGTTCCCTTTACATTCATTGCACGCAGGGTCGGCTCCTGCAATATGTAATCCATCCTTTTTCCGCTTATCTGCTGTTCTATCCGCTTATCAGCTGCTTCCCCTCGATGTTCTTGCGCAGGGTTACAATCCGCACCGCATCTTTTGCAGGTAAATCCGCAAGGAACGAAGATTGAAATCATTCAAGTATGCGCTGCTCGGGTTGTACGGCGTGATCGGCATGCTGGTCTCGGCTTTCGGGCCGTTCAAGGTGCCCTTTGCGGAGTCTCTGGCCAAGGAACATTACCGCTACGCGTTGGCCGGGGTGCTGATCATCCTGTTGATCGTTCCGGTCACCATCGTCGTGTTCATACTCTCGTTCAATGCGAACAATTTCAAGACGCAGATCGTCCAGTACGTCAAGGATCACACCCAGCGCGAGCTGGTGTTGCAGGGCGACATCAAGGTGACATTTTTCCCCAAGCTGGGCCTGGACACCGGGAAGATGCTGCTGAGCGAGCGCAACAGCGCGCGCGAATTCGCCTCGGTCAACGATGCCCGGCTGTATATCGCCTGGCTGCCGCTGTTGAAAAAACAACTGGTGTTCGATCATGTCGAGATCGACGGCGCGCGCGTCAACCTGGCACGCTACAAGGACGGCACGACCAATTACGATGACCTGCAGATACGCGATGAAAAGCTGGCGCCGTTTACGTTCGATATCGACGGTATCCGCGTCACCCATTCTTCCGTCAATTGGCAGGACGAGATGAAATGGCAGCGGGTCGCGCTGCAGGATGTGCAGATCGAAACCGGGCGGTTGGCCGATTCGGTGCCGGGCAACCTGAAGGCGGGCTTCCATCTCAGTTCCGAATTGGCGCACAGCGACTCCGTGGTCGAATTGAAGAGCCGCTTCTTTTACGACCGCAAGGCGGGGCGTTACGAATTCGCCGACATCGGGGGCACGCTGGGCGGCACGGCGGGCGGGTTCAGCAATATAGATCTGAACTTCAAGGGAAACCTGAACATCTATCCCGCCCGGCAATCGCTGCTGGCCGAGAACCTTGTTGTTTCGGCAACCGGAAATTACGGGCAGCGCAGCATTGATGCAAAGCTGAATGTTCCCAAACTGCAATCGGCCAAAGGCCTGCTGAGCGGCAGCGATCTCGCGCTCGATGCGACCGTGTCGCAGTTCGACGAGAAGTGGACGACGGCGGTGCAGATTCCCGCATTCGCTTCCGCCAGCAGCGTTTTAAGCACGGCGCAAGTCAAGGCCGATGTCGCGTTCAAGGGCGACGGGCGCACGCTGCAGGGCAAGCTCGCCAGCCCCGCCAGTCTCGACTATGCATCCGCGACCAAGCTGCAGTTCAATTCGATTGCGCTGAACCTGTCGGCCACCGATCCGATGCTGGCGGCCGGGCTGGCCGCGACCGCGACCGGCAGCCTGCAGGCCGATCTTGCCGAAGGTAATGCGAACCTCGCCTTCAAGGCAAAGATCGACGACAGCGAGATCAGCGGCAACATGGCGCTGCTGGATTTCAAGGAACCCGCCTACACCTTCGATGTGGCGATCGACCGCCTGCCGCTGGAACGCTATATCTCGCCCGACTGGATCAAGCGCTACCAGAACGATGCCACGCTGATCGATCCGGGCTTCCTCAAGGATGCGAATCTGCATGGCACGCTGCATGCCGGCGAGATCAGTACCGCGAAGTTCCGCGCCACCAGTGTGGCGGCGAATATCAAGATCGAGCAGTCCGCGCTGACGATAGCGCCGCTGACGGCCAAGCTGTATGGTGGCGCGTTGACGGGCAGTATCAGCGCGACCGCGCAGGGCAAACCGCAATTCGCGCTCAAGCAGAACCTGAGCGGATTCCAGATGAAGGCGCTGCTCGCGAATACCGCGAACGCCGGCAAGCTGGAGGGCAGGGGCAACCTGGTCACGGACCTCAGCGCGGAAGGCGGCAGCATGGGCGCGCTGCGCAAGTCGCTGAACGGCACCGTATCGCTCGCGCTGTCGCACGGTTCGCTGGAGGGCATCGATCTGCGCAGCGCGCTGATCAGCGGCAACGACGATCTGGGCACCACCAATGCGTCGCGCGTGCATGAAACCCGGCTCAGCGAAAGCACCAACTTTTCGAACCTGGATGCGGTGTTCAACATTGCGGACGGCAGCGCCCGCGGCAACAGTTTTGACATGAGATCGCCGTTGTTCCGGCTTGCGGGCGATGGAGATTATTCGCCCGATACCGGCCGCATCGATTACCGGCTCGCCGCAACGGTCAGTTCGGCGCTGAAGCGGCGTAGCGCCGGCGAGCTTTACGAACTGCGGGGTGTGACCGTGCCGGTACGGGTCAGCGGATCTTGGGCCGCGCCATCCATCGCGCTGAATTTTGCGGCTGCTAGCGGCGAGATCGTGACCAAGCGGATCGAGGCCAGGGTCGCAGCCGAGCAGGCGGCCAAGGCGGCAGCCGAGCTTGCGACAGCGAAGAAAGCTGCAGCGGTCGACAAGAAGCCGGCAAAAAAACAGCCGGTCAAAAAGAAACCGGTCAAGCTTATAAAGAAAAAAGCGACAGCGCCGAGTTAAGCTGAAAATTCCTGTTGGGGGTTTCGCAGGAGCGGGCCCTGCGTGTGTTGTTGGGGCTTCAGCCCCTTAGTGACAATTCCACACGCGGCTTGCTGCGTAGTGGATTGCCTGCCTTTGGTGCAACCACGGCGGTGCAAACTCCGTCCAGTCTTTGACTGGAAACGGATTTGCCTACCCTTGCGGGTGCTGCCCGCGAACAAACAAACAATCGCGGGCATGGCCCGGTGTCAATTTTGCATCTGCTTCAGCAGATAGCAGATTGCCTACTTTTAGTGCTCCTACAAAGGCACGTTATATCAATCGTGTCCCGATAAAACTGCCGGTCCTATTCCACGCTGCCGAAAGACGGGTCGCTGGAATAGGGCGGCAGCGGCAAGCCGGCGATACGGCTGGCCTGGCTTACCGGCCCGCCGGGAAACAGTTCGTAAAGGATGCCCCGCCCGCGCCCATCGGTGAATTTCTCTTCCAGCTCGTTGATGATCTCGCGTGCGTTTTTCGCGGCGCCGTGCTCCCGGTAACGATCGCGCAGGTAGTTGATGATCGCCCAGTGTTCGTCGGAAAGAATTACCCCCTCGGTTTCCGCTTTGTGTTTTGCAACCAGCGGCGACCAATGCTCCAGGCCGAACATGTGGCCTTCGGGATCGTTGGGGGAAGTGGTGGCTTTGTTGATGTCCAGCATGATGGGATCCTCCTTTTGAATTTGTAACCCAAGTTTGATCCGTGACATGAAAAAAAGTTTTCGGATTTTTTCCGGTGCCGCTAAGTATGTAAATAATAAGGGGTAGGCTGTGCGGGAGAGGGAGATTGTCACAGCCGGGTGGAAACCTGACCAAATCTCTGGGAGAATATCCGCCGGCACAAGGAGGCATGTCCAAGGAGACAAGTATGGATAGCGTCGATCTTTCTGTACTGAAAACCCTGCGGGAATGGCAGGCGGGGGATCTTCCGCTGTGGCTGGTGACGGTGGTGGAAACCTTCGGCTCCAGCCCGCGTCCGCCGGGCGCGATGCTCGCGCTGCGCGGCGACGGTCTGGCGGTGGGCTCGGTGTCGGGCGGCTGCATCGAGGATGATCTGGTGCAGCGCGCGCAGCGCGGCCAATTGCCGGTCGATCGCTGCGAGGTGCAGACCTTCGGTGTTACCAAGGAAGAAGCCAAACGTTTCAGGCTGCCGTGCGGCGGCGTGATACGCGTGGTCGTTGAGCCTGTGCAAAGCCGGGAGCCGGTACAAAACCAGGATTGGCCGGGGAAGGATTGGCTGGAGCAGGTGCTGCAACTGGTCCAGTCACACCGGCTGGTCAAACGCGCGCTGAATTTAAATTCATTACAGGTCGAACTGGACGATGCCGGCCGCAACGAAACTATTTCCTTTGACGGCGCAACACTGACGACCGTGCACGGCCCGCGCTGGCGCATGCTGATCATCGGCGCCGGCCAGACTTCCGCTTATCTGGCGCGCATGGCGCAGGCGCTCGATTACCAGGTGTTTGTCTGCGATCCGCGCGCGGAGATGCGCGCAACCTGGGATGTGCCGGACACCATGCTGACCAGTGAGATGCCCGACGATGCGGTGCTGGCGCTGCAGGCCGACAGCGCGACCGTGATCATCGCGCTGACACACGATCCCAAACTGGACGACATGGCGCTGCTGGAGGCGCTGAAGTCGCCGGCGTTCTATGTCGGTGCGCTGGGCTCGCTGGCCAACAATGCAAAGCGCCGCGAGCGGCTGTCATTGTTCGATCTGACCGCCGGAGAGATCGCCCGGCTGCACGGGCCGGTAGGCCTGGACATCGGCAGCCGCACGCCGCCGGAGATCGCGGTGTCCATACTCGCGCACCTGATCTCGATGCGTAACCGGCCGACTCAAGCAACCGGCCCGGTTCTTTCTGCCAATCAGGATCAATCCGTCAATCAAACTCGACCCAACAACCAGGAGGTGTGCTCATGATCACTTTATTCATCAACGGAAAGAAGACCCGGGTCGATGCCGACCCCGGCACGCCCTTGCTATGGGTGCTGCGCGACAACCTGCAACTGACCGGCACCAAATACGGCTGCGGCATCGCCGAGTGCGGCGCATGCACCGTGCATCTGGACGGCCGCGCAGTGCGCTCGTGCGTCACGCCGGTTTCGATGGCAAGCAACAAACAAGTTACCACCATCGAGGGCCTGGCCGAAACCGCGCTGGGCAAGACTGTGCAATCGGCCTGGCAGGAAGTGGACGTGCCGCAATGCGGATACTGCCAGTCCGGCCAGATCATGGCGGCCACCGCGCTGCTCAGGGAGAATCCCCACCCCAGCGAAGCGCAGATCAGCGCCGCGATGGACGGCATCCTGTGCCGTTGCGGCACCTATAACCGCATCCGTTCCGCGATCCGGAAGGCAGCCGAAAAGGGAGGTGCCGCATGAAAACCCAAATCGAAACCAGCCTGAATAATTCGGTTGCCCAAAATCCTGATGTGACGAATCCGTCGCGCCGCAAGTTCATCAAGGACTCCGCCGCATTGATGGGCGGCCTGGTGATCAGCTTCTATCTGCCGGCCAAAGGCGGCCGCGCCTACGCGGCCGATGCGCCGCCCAAGGAGGTGTTCCCGCCGAATGCGTTCATCCGCATCGCGCCGGACGACAGCATCACGATCGTCGTCAACAAATCCGAGATGGGGCAGGGTGTCTACACTTCGCTGCCGATGCTGATCGCCGAGGAACTCGAGGCCGACTGGAGCCGGATCAGCGTGATGTCCGCACCGGTGGCCGCGGTGTACAACCGCCCCGGGATGGGCATGCAGATGACCGGAGGCAGTTCCAGCATTCCGTCGTCGTGGGAGCAGCTCAGGCGCGTCGGCGCCAGCGGCAGGGTGATGCTGATCCGCGCCGCGGCGCAGCAATGGGGCGTGCCGGAAAGCGAATGCCATGCCGAGAACAGCAAGGTGATCCATGCCAGGAGCGGCAAGACTGCGAGTTACGGCGCACTGGCCGATGCGGCGAACAAGCTGCCGCTGCCGGACCATGTCGCACTGAAGTCGCCCAGGGATTTCAAGATAATCGGCAAGGCGACGAAACGTCTCGATACGCCGGCCAAGATCAACGGCACCGCGCAGTTCGGCCTGGATGTTTACCTGCCCGGCATGCTGACGGTGCTGATCGCACGCAGCCCGGTGTTCGGCGGCAAGGTGAAGCGCTTCGACGCGACCGATGCGCGCAAGGTCGCGGGTGTCCAGGGCGTCTACCAGGTGCCGACCGGGATCGCGGTTGCCGCGTCCGGATTCTGGCCCGCGAAGACCGCGCGCGACCTGCTGGAGATCGACTGGGATGAAGGACCGGGTGCCGCGCTGTCTACCCCGAAGATGTTTGCGGAATATTTCGAGCTGGCAAAAACACCGGGTGCGGTGGCGCGCAAGGATGGCGATACCGTCAAGGGCTTGAAGGAAGCGCACAAGACGGTCAGCGCCGAATATCAGGTGCCGTATCTGGCGCACGCCGCGATGGAGCCGCTCAACGTGGTGGTGGACCTGAAACCGGATCACTGCAGCATCTGGACCGGCACCCAGATGCAGACCATGGACCGCAACATGGCGGCCAGGACCGCCGGGCTCAAACCGGAGCAGGTGGAAGTACAAACCACTTTCCTCGGCGGCGGTTTCGGCCGGCGCGCCAATCCGCATTCGGATTTCGTGATCGAGGCGATACAGGCGGCGATGGCGATCAAACAACCGATCAAGGTGGTGTGGACGCGCGAGGACGACACGCAGGGCGGCTATTACCGGCCGATGTGGGCGGACCGCATCGAGGCGGGCATCGCAAAGAACGGCAAGCCTTTGGCCTGGAAACACACCATCGTCGGCCAGTCCATCGTTGCCGGTACGCCGTTCGAGGGCTTTATGGTGCATAACGGCATCGACGCCACCTCGGTGGAGGGCGCGGCCGATATACCCTATGCGATCCCCAATCTGCAGGTCGATCTGCATACGACGGGCAACGAGGTGCCGGTGCAGTGGTGGCGCTCGGTCGGCCATTCGCATACCGCGTTCGTGGTCGAAACGATGATAGACGAACTGGCGCATCTTGCGAAGAAAGACCCGGTCGCGTACCGGCTCGCCATCCTGCCCGCCGCTTCGCGTTACCGGGGTGTGCTGCAACTGGCCGCGGACAAGGCCGGCTGGGGCAGGAAGAAATTGCCGGCCGGTCATGCCTACGGCGTCGCGGTGCACCAGTCGTTCGACAGCTATGTGGCCGAGGTCGCCGAAGTGTCGCTGGAAAACGGCAAGATCCGCGTGCATCGCGTGGTCGCTGCGGTCGATTGCGGCCAGGTCATCAATCCGGACGGCGTGCACCAGCAGATCGAAAGCGCGATCGTCTACGGGCTCTCCGCCGCGCTGCATGGCGAGATCACGCTGGACAAGGGCCGCGTGATGCAATCCAATTTCAACGATTATCCGCCGCTGCGTTTTTCCGAAATGCCGCTGGTCGAGGTGCATTTCGTGGCAAGCAGCGAGGCTCCCACCGGCATAGGCGAACCGGGTTTGCCGCCGATCGCGCCTGCGGTTGCCAACGCGGTGTTCACGCTGACCGGCAAGCGCATGCGCCGCATGCCTTTCGACCGGGAAAAATTTGTCTGACCCGGTGCCCGGTCGGAACGGCATCGCCGCCGTCGTGCTGGCAGCGGGAGCCTCGCGCCGCTTCGGTTCGGACAAGTTGCTGCATCCGCTGTCGCTGCGCGGCGTGACGATGCCGCTCGCCGCGCACAGTCTGCTGCCATGGCTGGAGACGTTCGGGCAGATCACGGTCGTCGTCAGGCCGGGGGCGGAATCGTTTTGCAGCGCGATCGAAACCGCGCTGGGTGGGACCAGGTCGGCGCAGATAGACTGGATCGAATGTGCGGATGCCGCGCAGGGCATGGCCGCCAGTCTGGTCTGCGGCGTGCGCGCAAACAGTGACGCCGCCGGTTGGCTGATCGGGCTGGCCGATATGGCTGCCGTACCTGTGTCCGCTATCGCGGCCGTGCGGAATGCGCTGTTGGAGGGGGCAGCCCTGGCTGTCCCCTCCCGCGCCGGCCGGCGCGGTCATCCGGTCGGGTTTGCTTCCCATTATTTCGATCAATTGCTGGACTTGCAGGGTGATAACGGTGCCCGTCGTTTGCTGGAGCGCGATATATCCCAAGTCACGGATATCAAGATCGACGATGCCGGAATCTTTGCCGACATCGATGTCCCCGGCGATCTGCAGCATCTGTAAACACATTGCGGCAATGATCAATCCGAACTATTCCCCCGGAAAGGAAGCGTAGGAGCACTAAAAGTAGGCAATCTGCTATCTGCTGAAGCAGATGCAGAATTGGCCCGCTCCTACAAAAGCCGGGCGTTGTTTGACCCAAGAACGAAATAATCAAGGCATATTATTAAGATGAACCACGAACATCTGGAACTGCTGGTCACGCGCGAGATGCCTTACGGAAAGTACAAGGGCCGCCTGATCGCCGACCTGCCCGGAAATTATCTCAACTGGTTTGCGCGCAAGGGCTTCCCGTCCGGCGAACTCGGGCAGTTGCTGGCGCTGATGCAGGAACTGGATCACAACGGCTTGTCGTCTTTGCTCGACCCCCTGCGAAAGGGGCCCGGGCGCAAGCGCTGAATCATCTCCTCCGCCAGGCCGACAAGTTTCACCCTGTGCTGCGACAGACCAATTCCCTGCCAGGTGCGTTGCCGCACAGATGGTCTGGCGAAACCCGCCGACAATGCCTCCATAGTAGCGCGCCGGTACCGCTGTTCATTCAGTGCAGTTGCCCTGCCGCTTGATAGTGAGGAGTAACAGGATGAATTCAGCCAAGCATCTCGAGTATTGCAAGGCGGCCACCCGCGCCGGCCTGAAGTATGTCAGCGATGTCTTTGCCGGTATTAGCCGGCGACGTTCCGGCAAGGGGTGGAGCTATGCAGATGCGGACGGCTTGCGCATAGAAGACCCGGTCATGCGCAAGCGGCTTAACTCGCTGGTGATCCCGCCTGCGTGGGCCGATGTCTGGATTTGCCCCGATCCCGATGGCCACATTCAGGTGACCGCGCGCGATGCGCGCGGCCGCAAGCAGTATCACTACCATCCTTTGTACCGCGCGGCGCGCGATCAAACCAAGTTTCGCCACATGTTCGAATTCAGCGAGATCCTGCCTGTGCTGCGCGAGCGGGTGGAGCGCGATCTGCGCGCCGGCGAACAGTCCCGGCGTCAGATGCTCGCTTCGGTGGTGTGGCTGCTGGACAGGACGCTGATCCGCGTCGGCAATGACGAATACGCGCGCAAGAACCACTCCTATGGGCTGACGACGATGCTGAGGAAGCATGCGAAGGTCATAGGCTCGCTGTTGCGCTTCAGCTTCCGCGGCAAGAGTGGAGTCGAGCACATCGTGGCGGTCGACGATCCGCGGCTTGCCCGTATCGTGCGGCGTTGCGAGGAATTGCACGGGCAGGAAATATTTCAGTATGTCGATGAGTTCGGCCAGCGCAAGCCGATCTTGTCGGACGACGTGAACGACTATCTGCGGGAAGTCAGCGGCCGCGACATCACGGCCAAGGATTTCCGCACCTGGGGCGGCACCATGGTGGCCGCGGTGGCGTTGCGTACGATGGGACCGGCGGCCAGCCGCAGCGATGCCGATCGTAACATCCTGCGGGCGCTCGACGCGGTGGCGGAACGGCTCGGCAACACGCGCGCAGTGTGCCGCAAGTATTATGTGCATCCCGCACTGCTGAGTGCCTATCACCTGGGGCGCACGGCGCCGCATTCCGAAGTGCCGGAATCGCACAACGCCCAGCATGGGATGTCGCATGCCGCGCTGCGGCGCGACGAGCTGGTGGTTCTGGATTTTCTCCACGCGTCGGCCGTTTAGCGCTGCTGTCGCTGATGCATGAGTCGGATCGCAACGGTTTGTCGTCCTTGCTTGACCCGCTCCTGCAAAAGCGCAGATCTCGGCGTCATCCCATACAAAATAAATCAAATCAGAACCTTAGGCTAATGCGGGTGCGTGCTTGAATCAGAGGCGTATAATGTCGACCAAGAAGCTTGGGGGAGCTCTATTCCCGAACATTATGAAGAGATTAGAAAATTGACTACGATTAGTTTTGCAGATTTAAAGCTGGCCCCGGAAATCCTCAAGGCACTGACCGAATCCGGTTACACCAATCCCACTCCCGTTCAGGCTCAGGCCATCCCGCTGGTGCTGGAAGGCAGTGATCTGATGGCGGGCGCTCAAACAGGTACCGGCAAGACGGCGGCGTTTGTGCTGCCGATGTTGCAGAAATTGTTGCCGCATGCCAGTTCCAGCACTTCGCCTGCGCGCCACGCGGTGCGCGCGCTGATTCTGGTGCCGACACGGGAGCTGGCGATCCAGGTGGAAGAAAGCGTGAAGACCTATGCGAAGCATTGCAAATTGCGTTCGCTGGTGGTGTTCGGCGGGGTGGATATCAAGACGCAGACGCCGACCCTGAAGCGCGGTGTGGAGATTCTGGTTGCCACGCCGGGCCGCCTGCTGGATCACATCGAGATGAAGTCTGTGCAGCTGGGCCAGGTGCAGATGCTGGTGCTGGATGAGGCGGACCGTATGCTGGACATGGGCTTCATGCCGGACCTGAAACGCATCCTGGCGCTGTTGCCGAAACAGAGGCAGAACCTGATGTTCTCTGCGACTTTTTCGACCGAGATCAAGAAACTGTCGGCGGAATTCCTGACCCATCCCAAGCTGATCGAAGTGGCGCGCAGCAATGCCACCGCCGAAAATGTCACGCAAAAAGTCTATCTGGTCGAACAGGCGGACAAGCACGTGCTGCTTGCGCAGCTGTTGCGCGGCAGCGACGCGTCGCAGGTGCTGGTGTTCACCAAGACCAAGCTGACTGCCGGCCGTCTCGCCAAACAATTGCAGAAGGAGGGCGTTGCCGCCGATGCGATCCATGGCGACAAGACCCAGCTGGAACGCATGCAGGCACTCGAAGCTTTCAAGAACGGGTCAGTCACCGTGCTGATCGGCACCGACGTCGCCGCGCGCGGCCTGGATATCGACCAGCTGCCGATGGTGATCAACTACGAGATCCCCAGTGCGCCTGAAGATTATGTGCACCGCATCGGCCGCACCGGCCGCGCGGGCGCTTTCGGCAAAGCGATCTCGCTGGTGTCGCCGGAAGAAGAGAAATACCTGAAGGAAATCGAGAAGCTGATCAAGACTGAGATCGAAAAAGAAACGGCGGTCGTGCCGCACACGGAAAGATCCGGCAGAGCGCCGCGCGGCGAACATCATGAACGCAGTCATGCGCCTCGTGGTGAGCATGCAGAGCGCAGTCACACTCCGCGCGGAGAACATGCAGAGCGCAGCCATGCTCCCCGGGCTGAACATTCGGCAGAACGCAGCCACGCGCGTCCTGCTGCACCGAAAAAAGCCCATGATCCCTGGTTCGACAAACCTTACGAACCCAGCAGCACCCCCATACCTGCCAAGCAATCCGAGCAACCTGCCGGCAAAAAGAAGAAAGAAGTCGCAGCGATCTTTCAGCGCAGGCAAAGCTAGCGCTCCCGCATCAAACCGCTCAGGACAGGCCGCTCACCTCGATCTGCCGCGCCCAATCCGGCGGAGTGAATTTTCCGCGTCTGTTCTGGGCGAATCTGGAATTCCAGAGCTCCGCCGTATTATGTTCGAGTGCCTGAATACCGGCTTTTCATGCCAAGCATTTATGAACCAAAATTGCATTTTTGTATGGTAGATTGAGCGCGCGTGAGTTTGGCGCAAGACTGCCGTTCCGGCAGGAAAATGGTTCAATCCCCCGATCGAAACACTTATATGGAGCGACAATCATGATTTGTTCTGAAGCAACTTGTAAGGCATGGACACCTCGTATTCTGGGCATATTGCGCATCGTGATCGGTTTCCTTTTTTTGCAGCATGGCACGGCAAAACTTTTAGGCACTCCCCATATCGCGATGTTCGACGGCCTGCAACTGGTTTCTTTGCTCGGCCTGGCCGGGATATTGGAGCTGGCAGGCGGTTCGTTGATCCTGATCGGGCTGTTTACGCGGCCGGTGGCTTTCATTCTGTCGGGCGAGATGGCGGTGGCTTATTTCATGGCACATGCGCCGCATGGCTTCCTGCCCATCCTGAACCAGGGTGAACTGGCTGTTGTGTACTGCTTCGTGTTCCTCTATCTTTCAGTGGCAGGCGCCGGGGCATTCGGCTTGGATGCGATGCGCAAAAAGGGCTGAACCAGAAAAATCGGCCTGCTGGGCAGGCCGGTCAAGCGGCTGTGCGTTTATTCAGGACGAGCAGCTCACTTCGATCTGCTGCGCCCAATCCGGCGGCGCGGCGGCGTAACTCTCCATCCCCGGCTGTTCGTCGAACGGTTTGCCCAGCAGGATCAGCAGCCGGTCGATCTCGCTATAGTCGCGATGTTTCTCCGCCTTTTCAATCGCGTTTTGCGCGAGGTAATTGCGCAGGATGTATTTGGGATTCACCGCATCCATGCGAACCTTGCGTTCGCTGTCCGTGCCCGGTTGCTGTTGCAATCGCGCGCGATAGGCAGCGGCCCAAGCATCAAACGCCGCGCCATCGAATGATGCGCGGTCGATGAACCGGTCGCGCAACGTATCGTTGGTCGCATCCGCTGAGGTATCGAAGTTTCCCAGGCTGCGAAACAGGTTGGTGTAATCGATCCGGCCGGCGTGCATGATTTCCAGCAGCGAGCCGACCAGATGAATATCATCGTCGGCAATGTTGCCCAGTCCCAGTTTGGCTCCCATCAGTTCTGCATAGTGTTGGTGATAGACCGGGGCATAGCCGTCCAGCACCGCATGGGCCTGCTCGGTCGGTATCAGCGGCGACAGGGCCTGGGCCAGGCAGGCTAGATTCCACAGGCCGACCTGCGGCTGCTGATCGTAAGCGTAGCGCCCGCGCGGATCGGAATGGTTGCAGATGTAGCCGGGGTCGTAATTTTCCATGAAGCCGAACGGGCCGTAGTCTATGGTCAGTCCGAGTATCGACATGTTGTCGGTGTTCATCACGCCATGCGAGAAACCGACCGCCTGCCACTGGGCCATCAGCCTGGCGGTGCGCTGGGTGACCTCATTCAGAAACAGCTGGTACTTGTCTTCATCATCAGCGAGATGCGGGAAATGTCTGGCGATGACGTAGTCGGCGAGCGTGGCGATCTGTTCGTGCTGGCCGCGGGAGAAGAACACTTCGAACGAGCCGAAGCGCACATGCGAAGGCGCGAGGCGGGTTAGCACCGCGGCGGACTCGATACGCTCGCGATACACCTCCTCATCGCTGCCGACGATGCACAGCGCGCGGCTGGTGGGTATGCGCAGTCCGTGCATGGCTTCCGAACACAGGTATTCGCGGATGCTGGAGCGCAACACCGCGCGGCCGTCGCCCTGGCGCGAATAGGGTGTGATGCCGGCGCCTTTGAGTTGCACGTCCCAGAGCTCTCCGGCACGGTTCCTGATCTCGCCGAGCAGGATCGCGCGCCCGTCGCCCAGTTGCGGCACGAAGTGGCCGAACTGGTGTCCGGCGTACAGCATGGACAGCGGATCGGCACCCGGCAGCAGGCGATTGCCGGTGAAGTGCTCGGCGAAATCGGCACGCGATGTTTCCGCGCTGTCGAGATCGATCAGGTGCGCGGCGTTCGCATTGAAGCTGACCAGATAGGGAGCGGGCAGCGGAGTGGGATGCAGCCGGCTGTGAAAACTGTCCGGCAGACGCGCGAACGTGTTTTCGAAATTCAGTTGGTCGAGTTTGTGCATGGCGGAATTGCGTAGCGCCCCTTGAAAGAGGCGCTACGCGCGGGCAACAACAGTGAAGATCAAACGCAGCCGGTCGGTTTCGGCAGGCCGCCGTATTTGGTGATGGGTTTCATCGGGCCGGTCATCCACAATTCGAACACTTCCTTCTGGTCCTGGTCGATATATTTGGCGAATTTACGGATTGGCGGCACGGAGCCGAATTCTTCGTAGAATTCGCGGGCTTTCAGGATTTGTGTCCATTTCTCGTCGTTCAATTCGTAATTGTCGGCTTCGGCCATGGCCTTGGCGATTTCCGGTGTCCAATCGTCCATGCTCTCGAGATAGCCGTCGCCGTCGCGTTTAGGTATTTCCATTTGTAGTTCTCCTGATTTAATGATGAATAAGTGCAATGAATTGAATGATGATTGTGTGCAATGATAATTAACCCGAGTGAATCAGTCAAGTAAGGTTTTCCTCAATGTTTCCCCGAGGCGGCACGGTTACAATGACCGCAATTGCACGGGAAAACTTGCACCGGCATGACGTTTGGAGTTTTGATAAAGATGACGAAGAAATGGTTATGGGCAGGCGCGATAGTGCTGCTTGCGGGTTGTTCAGGCGTGCCGAGCGGGCTGCATCCGGTGACGGGCTTCGATGCGGAAAAATATCTTGGCCACTGGAATGAGATCGCGCGGCTCGATCACAGTTTCGAGCGCGGCCTCAGCGATGTGACTGCAGATTACCGCAAACTGCCGGACGGCCGCATCGAGGTGATCAATCGCGGCCTCGATTCAGGCAACAACAAATGGAAAGAAGCGAAAGGCGTGGCACGGTTCCAGGGGAAACCGGATGTGGGCAGCCTGGAGGTGTCATTCTTCGGGCCGTTTTATGGCGCGTACAACGTGCTGGTGCTCGATGCGCAATATCGTTACGCGATGGTGGCCGGACCGAACCGCAATTATCTATGGATACTTGCGCGCGGCCGGCAACTTGATCCGGATACACTGGCTGCACTGGTCAAGCGCGCCAAGGGTTGGGGTTTTGCAACCGGCAAGCTGATCTATGTCGGGCATAAACACGCACCCATCATGGTCGATTGAGTTCGCGAAAAAATCGCCGCGCAATTTTTATCTGATCAGTCCCAGTATGCCGAGGATGATCAAATATGTCGCGACGATATAGTTCAGCAATTTGGGCATCATCAGAATAAGCACGCCGGCGATTAGTGAAACCAGGGGTTCCAACGTTAAATGGAGATTCATGACCGTACCCTTTTATGCACACAGAAGGTGAAACGTGGCGAGAATATCCATTGTCCATGAATAGCTCCGTGCGCTGCCGAACAGAGCAGATATTCGATGTAATGGTTACTTTAAAGCGGCGTGTGGCGAAAATCGCAAGGCTGGTGCGAACCGGAAGTTACGGAAAGTCGCTTGCGAGCCCAATGCCGTCAGCCAATCACATCAGCCAGCGTCTTTTCATCAGCAAGTAGGAAAGAAAAAACATCAACGATCCCAGCAGAAACAGATAAATCCAATCGAAAGTCATGCCCGCCATTCTGCCGTCTTCCAGCAGTATCGATTGAAGCGGCCTAAACAACTGGTATGAAGGCAGGAAGGGTGCAACGGCCGACAATTTATGTGAAACGTCGGTCATCGCAGAAGGAAGCAGGAGCGGCAGATAGAAGATTACGCCCAGCGTTCGGGCGCTTGCCTGGTTGCGGCAGAGAAAACCCAGAAAAATCCCGAATGCGCTGAAAGAATAACTGCCAACGGCGATAAACGCGGCGTATTCGAAGATATGTGCCGTGCCGAATTGACCAAGCAGATGTAGAAACAGGACAGCCGTGATGATCAGGATCATTCCCAGGATCAACTTGGCGATCAGCCATTGAATTTCGTGTATTGGAGTCTGGAGCAGCGCAATCAGCAGCTTTTTTTCCTTTTCCTCGGCGACTTGCGCCGGGAGAATAATGAAAGCGATGAGCAGGACCAGCATCAGGATCCAGGTAGGCAGGGTTTCTTTCTGGACGCCTCCCTGGTAGAGCGATTTGATATCAGTGATCCAGTCCGGAGCGGATTTTTCCACCGCTTTCTGCAAAGCGGAGAAACTTTGCACCATTGCAATGGTATGCAGGGATTCCCTTTTCAAAACCAGCAGTGCAAGGCTGCCGGACACCTTGCCGTCTTTCGTTAGCAAACCGTCCAGCTTGTGTTCTTTCAGCAGTTGCACACCTGCCTGTTCGGTTGGCACCCATGTCACTTCAAAGATTTTATCGGCTGCCTTGAGGCTGCCGGTGATCTCGGGCGTATAGGAATAAATTTGTACCAGACCGATTTTTATTTTTTCGGCTTGTTGGTCGGCCCCGTCTACCATACGCAAGGAAAGAAATACGAATAACGGAATAAACAGGATCAGAAAGAATGTCTTGTTCCTGAATGCGATGGCCAGATCGTTTGCTACGAGTACCAGAATATTTCTCATCATGCATACAGCTTTTTATGGATTTCAGATTTGAAATATTCCCGGGGAGGTCCGTCGAAGATCAGGCTGCCCTGGTGCAGCACCATGATGCGCGTCGCGAGGTTTTTTATTTCTTCGGGCCGATGGGAAGTAAAAATGATGGTTTTCCCGGCGTCATGCATGGCGCCCATCAACCGGTATATCTCCCGTGTCATATCGAAGTCCAGCCCCGATGTGGGCTCGTCCAGCAGCAGCACCGGAGGATCCGCCAACAGTGCGCGCCCGATGTTCACCCTTTGTTTCAAGCCTTTTGACAGCGCCTGTACCCTGCTTTTTCGAAACGGCAGCAGATCGAACTCGTCCAGTATCTCTTCCACCCGCAGAACGGGGGTTCGGGAGAGCGCAGCAAACAGTTTCAGATTGTATTCAACGGAGAAGAAGTCGAAAAGATTGGGCACCTCGGGAATAAAGCCGACTTTCCTGACCACAGCCGCCCGATCCCCCAGGTTGGTCCCGTCTATCATGACAGTGCCGCCGTCCGGAAGGATCCAGTTCGCCAGAATCTTCAGGAGGGTGGATTTGCCGGCACCGTTATGACCGACAATTGCGATCAACTCGCCTTTGCTGACTTCAAAGCTGATCGGCGCGAGCCCCCTTTTTTGATCATAGAGCTTGGCAAGATTCCGGATTTCGAGCTGCATAAGCTAACGCTCTATCTTTAAAAGTGAAGTATCTAGGGTAACAGAACCAGACTTTGCGTTCGCTGATTCTGACGCTGACGGGTCAGTGGCGAACACCGACCTGCGGCGAACCCCGTCCTGATTCAGAATTTCCTTGCATGTCCGGCAAACCAATTTACCGGGATTCCCGTGCGCTTTACAATAAAATGAGAACGAGAATGATGACCAGCAATAGTTCAATCATGATTACCTCCTTAGAATTCGGGTGTTTTAATGAAAGTCACCAGGTTGAGATTGTCCGCATGATATTTGCGAGGCAGACTGCTTTGCCCAATCCATGGCCTCTTCACACTAAGCCAGCCTGAGTATAACGATAACGAGAATGACGACCAGCAATAGTTCAAGCATAATTCCTCCATGATGTGATGGCGACCTGATGAAAGCCCCGGGGTTAAAATTTTGATTTCCTGCATGCATCAGATATACAGTCTGTTCTTTGCGATGCTTCGCCTCCGTGTGTTAGCGCACACAGCATCAAAATATATGGACTGTAAGAAAGTAGTTTGGAACCTGTGTCACACAGTCAATGTCTCCCGGTCGGTCGTGTGGGCACGCGGCCAGAACGAATATCCACAAAAAGTGAATCTGCCGCACGATTTTGGTTACTTTGATATTTGTTCCATATTGAGTTGCTGTTCCTTAAGTTAAGCTAAAAGTTGAGAGTTAAATGACAACAACCAAAGTGCTATTCGTTTGCATGGGCAATATCTGTCGCTCCCCAACCGCGGAGGCGGTGTTCCGCCACTATGTCGAGAGTGCCGGCATGTCAGCGGATATTTTGATCGACTCGGCGGGGACGCATGATTATCACATCGGAGACAAGCCCGATTCGCGCGCGCAACGCGCGGCACAACAGCGCGGTTATGACATGAGTAAATTGCGCGGCCGGCAGGTGGGGGAAGACGACTTCCGCCGTTTCGATTATGTGCTGGCGATGGACACGGCTAACCTCGCCATTCTGCAACTCATCGTTCCGCCGGACAGCGATACCCTGCCACGGCTGTTCCTCGATTATGCGCGCCATCACAGCGAGCGCGAAGTGCCTGATCCGTATTACGGCGGTGAGGATGGTTTCGAGCGCGTGCTGGATATGGTGGAAGATGCGGCGCAGGGATTGCTGGAGGAGATACGGCGACGGCACTTCGCGGCATAGGACGTCTGGTAGGAGCGGGCCATGCCCGCGATACTCTTGTTCGCGGGCAGCACCCGCAAGAGGTACGCCGTGGTTGTACCAAACGCAGGCAATCCACTACGCAGCAAGCTGCGTGTGGAATTGACACTAAGGGCTGAAGCCCCAACAACACACGCAGGGCCCGCTTCTACAGATTGTTCCGCTCCTGCAATGAAAAAGCCGCACGACTTTCATCGTGCGGCTTGTTTTTTTGCAAATCGATTTATCCTTGCGGAGTATGTTGCGTCTCGATTTGCACCAGCGGTTCATTCTCCACATACACTTCATGCTGACGCGCGCGGCGGCGGGGTCCGTGTCTTTCCGCCGGAGTGGTGGCGACCTGCACCACGGTATTCAGCTTGATCGGATCGGTCTCGATCTGAACCAGGCTTGGACCGGTGTCCGGTGTATTCCTCGCTACCGGAGCCGCTGCCGGAGCCGGCGATACTGCCGCGGGTAAATTCGCCGCCACAACCGCAGGCAGAGCCGGTTCCATTGCCGCGGGCAGACTCGGCGTGTAGACCGTCGGCATGGCGATGTACTCGCTTGGTCTGACGTATCCATCCGGGTAGGCGATATATTCCGTCGGTCCTGTGCCAGCGGTATTCATCTGCACGACGGAGGCTTCGTCATTCGCTCCCGAAGCTGTGCCGTTTTGCGCCGCATTTTCACGATGCTCGCGTTCCTTGCGACCACCACGGCGTCCGCGACGGCGACCACCTTCACGCGGCGTGCTGGACGCGTCGGTTTGCTCCAGCGCAGCAACGGCAACCTGGCTTTCCGGCACCGGCTTTTCTTCGGCCTCCGTATTAACTTCGGGTGTCGCGCCGCGCTGCGGCGCGCCTTCTGCAGCGCCCCGGGGTGGACGCGGAGGCCTGGGTTGACGCGGTTCCTGTGTTTTGGCTTCGGCTTGGCTGAAGGCCAGTTTATCCTGAGCTTGCCGAAGGGCCGGTTTTTGGCCGTTGCGCGGCTCGTTGCGGTTGCGATTGCCGCCGCCTTCGCTGCGTTCACCGCGTTCACTGCGTTCGCCGCGTTCACTGCGTTCAGCGCGCCCGCGACGTTTGCCGCCGCCTTCGGGACGTTCACCGCGCTCCGGACGTTGTGCGTTGCGCGGCCGGCTTGGCATCGGCTTGGCTGTGGGCTGTTCTTCCTCGCTCAACGATTTGAACCAGGAAACAATTTTGCCGAACAGCGAAGGCTGGATTGCCTCGGCTTTCATCGGTGCGGCTTTCATCGGCGTGACACCCTGAACCACCGCTTGCGCGCGAGTGGCTTTTTGTTGTTCCTGTGCCGCGGTCAGCGGTTTTTCTTCAACCGGTTTTTCCACCATGTTGTAGCTGGCCTGCACTTCACTGCTGATGTCTTCCTGGCGCAAACGGTTGATGCTGTAGTTGGGTGTTTCCAGATGCGGATTGGGTATCAGCGTGATGCCCACTTTGAGGCGCGATTCGATGCGGTGGATATCGGAGCGCTTTTCGTTCAGCAGGAACGTCGCGACATCGACCGGCACCTGCACATGGATCGCCGCACTGCTTTCCTTCATCGCCTCTTCCTGGATGATGCGCAGGATGTGCAATGCGGAAGACTCGATGCCGCGAATGTGGCCGATACCGCTGCAACGCGGGCAGGGCATGTAGTTGCTTTCACTCAGGCTGGGCTGCAAACGCTGGCGCGACAATTCCAGCAGGCCGAAGCGCGAGATCTTGGCAGTCTGCACACGGGCACGGTCATAACGCAGCGAATCGCGCAACCTGTCCTCGACTTCGCGCTGGTTGCGGTTGCTTTCCATGTCGATGAAGTCGATCACGATCAGGCCGCCCAGGTCGCGCAGGCGCAGCTGGCGGGCAATCTCTTCCGCCGCCTCCAGGTTGGTGTTGAACGCGGTGGTTTCGATGTCGGAGCCCTTGGTGGCGCGCGCCGAGTTGATGTCGATCGCGGTCAGCGCTTCGGTATGGTCGATGACAATCACGCCGCCGGAAGGCAGACGCACTTCGCGGGCGTGGGCGGATTCGATCTGGTGCTCGATCTGGAAACGGGAGAACAGCGGCACATCGTCCACATAGCGCTTGATGCGGTTCACGTTGCCCGGCATCACCGTGCTCATGAACGCCAGGGCCTGCTGGTAGACTTCTTCGGTGTCGATCAGGATTTCGCTGATCTCGGGGTTGAAGTAGTCGCGTATGGCGCGAACCACCAGGCTGCTTTCGAGATAGATCAGCGACGGTGCTTTTTCCGATTCGGCCGCGCTTTCGATCGCATCCCACAATTGCTTGAGGTAGTCCAGATCCCATTGCAGCTCTTCTTCGTTGCGGCCGATTCCGGCGGTGCGCGCGATGATGCTCATGCCCTGCGGCACGTCGACTTGCGACAGTACCTGGCGCAACTCGTCGCGTTCTTCGCCCTCGATGCGGCGCGATACGCCGCCGCCGCTCGGATTGTTCGGCATCAGCACGATGTAACGGCCGGCCAGGCTGATATAGGTGGTTAAAGCAGCACCCTTGTTGCCGCGCTCATCCTTTTCCACCTGCACCAGCAATTCCTGGCCTTCGCGCAAGGCTTCCTTGATCGAGGGTCTGCTGCCGCTGCCGGGCTGGAAATATTGCGGGGCGACTTCCTTGAATGGCAGGAAGCCGTGCCGGTTGCCGCCGTATTCGACGAAACAGGCTTCGAGACTGGGTTCGAGGCGGGTGATGACAGCTTTGTAGATGTTGCTCTTGCGTTGCTCTTTGCCGGCGGTTTCAATGTCCAGGTCGATGAGTTTCTGACCGTCAACAATGGCGACACGGAGTTCTTCCGGCTGTGTCGCGTTAAATAACATGCGTTTCATTTTATTGCCTCCCGCGCTCTGACACGGGCGAGACCAGGCTACACGCGGTTAGGCGTTCCAGATGAGCAAACAGTGAGCAATCGTGCAAACAGTCTTGTAAAGTGCAATCGGTTGGTCAATTCAGTTCTCTATAGTTAGCTGGTCTAAAAAATTCGTTCTTCGGGACTTCTGTATCGGTGGTTGCGGGTGCATCGCTGCATTTGCTACGCCGACCGGTGCAAAAGTTCCTCAGGGGGTGTTGAAGCCCTGATCAATATTGTCGGGGCTGCAACACGTAAAATCCACAGGTGCTTTGAGCGCGTAAATCTATTACTATCACTGCTGGTTCCGGTGAGTGATGTTAACCGGGCTGCGGCTGGAAGGGTGGCGGTGTATACACCGCCGCTTCTGTCAAACAATTCCCAAATAATCTTTGGGTGGCCATTTTTTTGGCGAAGGATGTAATTACATCCCAAACTTACCCAATCCAAAACGCGCGAACGGCGAAGTATAAGCAAAATGAATGGTTTAAGCAAAGACTCTGTTAGTTTTGTGGAAATCGACGAAAGCGGCGAAGCGCAGCGCATCGACAATTTCCTGTTCAAACACCTGAAAGGCGTGCCCAAGAGCCATATCTATCGCATCCTGCGCGGCGAGGTGCGGGTGAACAAGAAGCGCATCGACCAGACTTACCGGCTGAAGCTGGGGGATCTGCTGCGCATTCCGCCGATCCGCGTGGCGGAAAAGCATGAAATCGAGCAGGCGCACATCCCGGCGGTCGAATTCCCGATCATTTACGAGGACGATGCGCTGGTGGTGGTGAACAAACCGTCCGGTGTGGCAGTACACGGCGGCAGCGGGGTCAGTTTCGGCGTGATCGAACAGATGCGACGCGCGCGACCGCAGGCAAAATTTCTCGAACTGGTGCACCGGCTGGACCGCGAGACCTCCGGCGTGCTGCTGCTGGCAAAAAAGCGTTCCGCGTTGACCGCGATGCACGAGATCATGCGCGAGGGGAATAGCGACAAGCGTTATTTCACGCTGGTGCTGGGGCAATGGAAGAATGTAAAACAGCATGTCAAACTGCCGCTGCACAAGTTCGACACGCCGCAGGGCGAGAAGCGCGTGATGGTCAGGGAAGACGGGCAGGCCTCGCACACCATATTCACGCTGCAAAAGAGCTGGGCGCCACAAAATGACCGGCCTGGATTCAGTCTGCTGGAAGCGCAGCTCAAGACCGGACGCACCCACCAGATCCGCGTGCATCTCTCCCATCTGGGCTTTCCGATCGCCGGCGACGACAAATACGGCGACTTCGCGCGCAACAAGGTGTTGATGAAACAGGGACTGAAGCGCATGTTCCTGCATGCCTACAGCATCGCGTTCGCGCATCCCTTGACCGGCGAGGCGATGCGGCTGGTTGCGCCGTTGCCCAAGGAGCTGGAGAGTTTTATCGCGAAGCTGGATGCCCAGGGAAGCTGAATGCCCAGGGACGCTGAACCTTTTGCTTGTGAAAGGCACCACCATGTCTGATGTAACCAAAGAATCCACTCGCAATATGGCTCAAGCGCATCACATCATTGTCGTTGGCGGCGGTGCTGCCGGTCTTGAGCTGGCAACCAGGCTGGGGAATAAACTTGGCCGGAAGCATCTTGCCGACATCACGCTGATCGACTCCAGCCGTACCCATATCTGGAAGCCCTTGTTGCATGAGGTTGCGGCGGGAACGCTGGATTCGTCCGAGGATGAGCTGGAATATCTGGCGCAGGCGCGATGGAATCATTTTCGCTACCGGCTGGGCCGCGTGATCGGCCTGGATCGCGAGCGCAAGGAGGTACTGCTGGCGCCCACCTTGAGCGATGAGGGAGATGAGATCATTCCCGAGCGCCGTTTCAGCTACGACACACTGGTATTTGCCGTGGGCAGCCTGAGCAATGATTTCGGCATTCGGGGCGTGCAGCAGCATTGCTTTTTTCTCGACAGTACCGGGCAGGCGGATCGTTTCCAGAAGAATCTGCTCAACAGCATGCTCAAGGCGCACACTCAGGGCAAGCCGATCGAACCGGGGCAACTGGACGTCGCGATCGTGGGCGCGGGCGCAACCGGCGTGGAACTGGCCGCCCAGCTGCACCACGTCACCCGTCTGGTTTCCGCCTACGGGCTGGATACGATAGATCCCGCGGAAGACATCAGGCTGCACGTGATCGAGGCCGGGCCGCAAATTCTGCCGGCGCTGCCTCCGCGGCTTTCCAATGCGGCCATGCACGAACTGGACCTTCTTGGCGTAACCGTGCATCTCAACCAGCGTGTTGTGGAAGTTAACGCGCAAGGAATCGTTTCAGCGTCTGGCGTCACGATTCCGGCCGCGATCAAGGTCTGGGCGGCCGGTATCAAGGCGCCGGAGTTTCTCAAAGATATCGCCGGACTGGAAACCAACCGCATCAACCAGCTGGTGGTCAAACGCAACCTGCAGTGCACACGCGACGAAAATATTTTTGCAATCGGGGACTGCGCAGCCTGCCCGATGGACGAGCTGGGCAACAATGTCCCGCCGCGTGCCCAGGCTGCCCATCAACAGGCGGCTACCTTGTCCAGGACGCTGGCGCGCCGTCTCAAGGGCAGGCCGCCGCTGGACTACAGCTACAGGGACTACGGCTCGCTGGTCGCATTGGGCAGATACAGCACCGTCGGCAGCCTGATGGGCGGGCTCGCGGGCAGCATGATGGTTTCCGGATTCATCGCGCGTTTTGTCTACCTGATGCTGTACAAGATGCACCAAGCCGCGCTGTATGGATGGCCGCGGGCATTGCTGATCACGTTGTTGCATTTCCTGCGCAGGGGCATCGATCCGCAGGTGAAACTGCATTAGCGCGGATCAGGCGAATTTGTCGCCGGAATTATTTAACTGACACCATCCGTGCGCCGAGCATGGCGCCCATCGTGACCGCGGCCAATCCCGCCAGCGTGAACATGGAAATTGGTTCACCCAAAACAGGTACGGCGGCGAGGGCGGCCAGACCGGGCACGATGGCCATCAGCAGTGTCACCGTCTGGGCACCGAGACTGCGGACAGCAAAGGTGTAGAGCAGCATCGCGACAAATACGACCAGTATTCCCTGATACGCTGCCTGTATCGCGATCTCGGCGGGCGGTGCCTGGCCCAGCGTGCTGGGCAGGAAGAACCACCAGACAGGCAAATACAGAATCGCGCTGCCCAGCGTCGTGCTGACTGCTGCCGTCAGCGGAGGTACCGGGTAACGGCGTAGCAGCAGCGTGAACACGGCCCATAAAGAAGATCCGCAAAGAAACAGCAGGTCCCCCAGCATTTGCATGCCGGTCAGGTGCGCGCCATGGGAAAGCGTGTCGGCTGCGGTCAAAGCGATGCCGATAAAAACCAGCAGCAGTGCGATCCGTTGCGACGGAGACGGTTTCTGCCGCAGCCACAACCAGGCGATCACGGCGGTGGAAAACGGCAGCGCACCGGGCAGCAGCACGGCTGCGTGGGCGGCCGGTGCCATGCGAAAGCCGGTATATACAACGACGGAATAGCCTATCCCGCCGAACAGCGAGAACATCAGGATCACTTTATAAGGCGGCAAAGTCACGCGCGGCAGAAAAAACAGCGCGATCAGCGAGCCCACGCCGAAACGCAACGCGGTCACATCCCAGCCGGTCAATACGCCCTTGCCGCCATAACGGCTGACCAGTATGAAACCGGTCCAGATGCAAAGGGCAAAAAAAGCCGCAATCAAGCCGGCGCGAGATGAATGGGGTTCGCTCATGTCGATTTCAAATTGGTAGTTTAATCGGGGCCGGCCAATGTCCGGTGCGCGTCAAATACACCGTCATTTGTTCGCTGTCATGATATAGCCGTTTGGCCAACTTGCGGAAATTGATGCCTCATCATCCAGCCCCTGCACTCAACCGGATGTGAAGTTGGTTAACATTCCTCGAGATCCAGCGTGATGTGGTCGGTGATCATCGGCCAGAAATTGGTGTTGGCAAAGCGTTGCTGAGCCGGGTGATTCCGGAAAACCGTCAGGGCGGATTTGCTGGCAAGACTGACGGACAGGGAGTGGCGGTATTCGCCGTCGGGCTGGAGGGCTCGGCGGGTGCTGATGCTGCGCACGCCGGGGATGGCTTCCAATGATTTTTTGCCCTCGCGGAGAACCGAGGCGATTTCGCTTTCCGATATCGTTGCAGGGATATTGTAGAACACAACATGTTCCACATCACGCCACAATCGGCATTGCGCCAGCACTTCCGCCGACCTTCCGCTGCTGCCCCAGAGGTGGATACAACGTTCCGCCTCCACGCGAACCGTGTCGCGGACACCGGTCAGCAGCGCGCCATGGCTGCCCTTCGGGTCGGCTGTGACATTTTCCCTGATGCGGCGGTTTGCCATGTCGGCAAGCGCGGTGTAGTAATCGATCTTGGCGACACCGTTGGCGATAAGCCGCCGGAACTGGTCGTCCGTCAGTCCGGTGCCGCCGTGTATGACCAGCGGCACGGAGGTGGCCTCCCTGATCTTTGCCAGCCTGGCGTAGTCCAGCTTCGGCAAGCCTTTCATCCTGCCATGCACGGTGCCTATGGAGACTGCCAGGCAGTCCACACCGGTGCGCTCGACAAATCCGGCGGCCTCGGCGGCCGATGTGTAAGCGAGCTCGCCCGGATGATTCTTTGCATTCTCGCCCTCGATGCCGGGCACATAACCCAGTTCCCCTTCCACCGTGACGCCGCATGCATGGGCCATCGCGACGACGTCGCGGGTTTGCCACAGGTTGTCCGAGAATGGCAACGCCGATGTGTCGACCATCACCCCGTTGCAGCCGGCACGGATGGCGCGCTCGGCAGAGGCGAGACTGGTGCCGTGGTCGAAATTGATCGCTACTGGGACTGTCGCACGCCGAGCGGCCTTCTGCACGGCAGGCATCAGGAGCTCGAAATCCTGGTTCTCGAAATGTGATTCGATAAGGTTCAGCACCACCGGTGCGCGGCAGTTCTCCGCCGCCTGCATGATGCCTTCGAGAAAGTGCAGGTTGCCCACGCCGAATGCGCCGACAGCGTAGTTATGACGGTATGCGTGAACTATCATGTCGGACAGGTGAACGAGTGGCATGGGTTCCTCTTATTTCACTTTGAATTTTGCGCTTTGAATTTTTCCAGGGCCTCATCGGCAGTCTGGTCGTAGCGCGCGCGTTCCTTTTTCGCCGCGGCCTCAAGGGCAGCGTTGATCTCGGGGAATTTCAACGCCAGGATGCGGGCTGCCAGCATGGCCGCGTTCTTTGCCCCGTCCACGGCGACCGTGGCAACCGGTACACCCGGCGGCATCTGCACCGTGGAGAGCAGGGCATCCAGTCCGGACATCACGCCGCCCGAAAGCGGCAGGCCGATCACCGGCAGGCGGGTATGTCCGGCAATGACGCCCGCTAGGTGGGCGGCCACGCCGGCGCAGCCGATCAGTACCTGCACGCCTTCCCGGTGCGCGCGATCGAGATAGGCCAGCACCTTGTCGGGGGTGCGATGAGCCGAGGCCACCACGATCTCACTGGCAATGCCCAATTCGGTAAGTGTGTCGCGCACCTTGACCACGGTGGGCAGATCGTTCGGACTGCCGGTCAGGATTCCGACCAATACCTTGTCGGCATGTTTCAGGCTAGTTTTGTTGCTGTCAATAGACTCGTTCATGCTGATCCTTTAAATTGTTGCACAGGCGGTTTTTGATTTCATGGTGTAACTCCTCAAAACAGCTCAAAGCAGGGATAATTACCGCAGCCCCATCCGCAACCTGGAATGAGCATGGAAATATGCTGTTACCGTGATCCCGAATTGGCGCGGGAGGCGCATTTTCTGCCGGCCGCCTACAATCAGGTACATACAATGCTGGCGAGGTGCAACACCGGTCGCAAACCTGACGAGAAGCGGCTTCGGAGAAATATACCCATCGGATGTGGCAGCCACGATGGAAAGGACGTTACTCAGCAACAAGCGAAAAACAGGGGGTAACGGACATTTCTGATTAGCGTTGACACTGTCAGGTGTCGTGGTGCTGGTCGTCGTTGTCGGGTGACGGGCCAATATCTTCGTCATGGGTACGGATGGCGAGTATGAGATCAGCCAGCGCATCGTGCAAAGTGGCGATGTCGGTGTTGCGGGTTTGCTCGAAGCGGGCTTGTGCCATTTCTCTGAGGCTTTCGAAGGCTTGAGCGATGCGCCCATCTTTGTCTATCACGCCGTCAGCCCAGCCCACAGTACTGGCGTAGCGGGCGGCCTCGGTCGTCAAACGATCAATTGCTGCGGCATCAACTGAGCCTTGCAATGCTGCGCGCATGTCGCGATGGAGTTCGTTGAGTGTCATTTAGCGTGCACCATCATGGCTGAAGATTCTTTTCGATTATATGGGTGGGAATGTTGTCTATGCTCACCTGGTTTTTTTCTTGCCAATAATTTCGCACGCCATCATCCCCTTTTTTCGTCGCCCAATCGGCAAGCAAAGGCCTTTCTTCCTTATAGGTTAAATAAGGGACACCAAATCCGCACGAGGTTTGCACCAGTTCTATCGAGAGATCAAAAATCTGCCTGGCGCCCGGCAAGGACGTGAAATAAGAAAACAGTTCTGACCATTCTTGATCGTTTTGATGGATCACACGCGCCGTGCCATACAGTCGCAGAATAAGCGGCGCGCCCTCGAATGCGCAGAACATGAGGGTCATGCGCGGGTCTTGCTGCACATGCGCTGCGGTCTCGTTGCCGCTGCCGGTGAGATTGAGCCACACCACTCTTTTGCAAGACAAGGCGCGCAGAGAGTCCATGCCTTTGGGCGATATATTGATCCGGCTATCCGCCGTTGCCGTGCCCACAAAAAATACCTTCTGCGTTGCGATGAACGCCAGGTGCGGTTCGGTTAGCGCGTCGTATTGTTTTCCCATGTGTTGCGATTCAATCGGCGATTATGTCACTGCCTTCGTCTCCGTCCATATCCAGCCTGCCTTCGCTAAACACGCGGCTGGCTAAAATATCTTCCGCTTCCAGTGTCATCAGATCGGTTTTGCTCAGCGATTTGCTGGCGTTGGCGAACAAACGGTTGGCCTGGCGCAGGCGGGCACGATCCAGAGCGTTGCGTACCGAGCGCGCGTTGGCAAAATGTTCCAGCGTCATGCGTATCGAAATGTAGTCGAAAAAGGCTTTTTCGGCATCGGCGCTAAAGCGATAATTTTGCCTTGCCAGCATTAGCTTGGCAATATGCAACAATTCTTCGGCGCTGTAGTCGGGAAAGTCGATGTGGTGTGCGATGCGCGAGCGCATACCGGGATTGCTGTGGAAAAACTTGTCCATGCGGTCTTTGTAACCGGCCAGGATCACCACCAAATCGTCGCGATTGTTTTCCATCACTTGCAACAGAATTTCGATGGATTCTGCGCCATAGTCGCGTTCGTTTTCAGGCTTGTAAAGATAATAGGCTTCGTCAATAAACAGCACGCCGCCCATGGCTTTTTTGATGACTTCTTTGGTTTTGGGCGCGGTGTGGCCGATGTACTGCCCGACCAGATCGTCGCGTGTGACGGAAACCAGATGGCCTTCGCGCACATAGCCCAGTCGATGCAAAATTTCGGCCATACGCATGGCCACAGTAGTCTTGCCGGTACCCGGGTTGCCGGTAAAGTTCATATGCAGGGTGGGGGTTTCGGAAGACAGCGCAAATTGTTTGCGCAGCCGATCCACCAACAACAGCGCCGCGATTTCGCGGATGCGGGTTTTAACCGGCTTTAAGCCGATCAACTCGCGGTCTAACTTTTCGAGCACATCTTTTACGTTAGAGGCTTCAAATTCAGCTTCCAGATTGACTGGTGCGTCATCCGCCAATATGGCATTAAGTGGATCTGTTTCGCTCATGGAAAGCTCCCTTTAATGATTGGGAAAAAATGGCGGGCCTTTATTACGTCCGCCATTTTCACTAGGGTTTTGTAGGAGCCCGATTCATCGGGTGATGATTTTCCCAACAATCGCGCAATAAATTGCGCTCCTACACAGTTTTAATACAACTCAATACCGCTCACCCTCAGGCTTATCCGTAGCGTAAGAATGGATGGTGTAGCGCATTGTGCGGCCATCCGTTTCCTGACGCATCAGACCAAAGCCGGGCTCTTTCTTGGGACGATTGACGATATAGGACATGGTCACACTCTCGACCCCGCGTATCGCGCTGAATGCGGTCACACGGATGTAGTGATTGGGGAATGTCTTACGGCAGTTGTTAATCTCCATCAAAATTCCGGCGGGATCTTTCAGGTCAAACATCGGGTTGCCAAACATTTCCCAATAGGTATTGCGTGGGTGCGGATCGTCAGTGTATTCAATGCCGATCGCCCAGCCCTTGTTCAGCGCATATTTAACTTGCGCGGTAATCTGCGCATCGGTCAACGGGGGCAGAAAAGAAAACTGCCCTTGTGTGACGATGTTTCCAGAATTGGTCATCATAATCGTTTCTCCTTGATATGTATTAAACGCTAGCCGTGGTGGATGCCACAAAGTCAGGGCTATCGGTGGATTCATAGTTGAAGGAAACATCCTTCCATGTATCCAGACCAGCTTTGAGCGGTTTGCACCATTTGGCTGCATCTTGCAGAATCTGCGGGCCTTCGTTCCAGATGTCACGGCCTTCGTTACGCGCCTGGATCATGACTTCCAGTGCTGTACGGTTTGCAACCGCGCCAGCCTGAATACCGTCCGGGTGGCCAATCGTGCCGCCACCGAATTGCAGTACCACGTCGTCACCCAGATAAGTCAGCAACTGGTGCATCTGACCAGCGTGAATACCACCGGAAGCAACCGGCATTACCTTGTTTAAACCAGCCCAGTCCTGTTCAAAGAACAGACCTTTTTCCAGTTGAATCTTGGTGTGGGTGTCGAGCAGCGTGTCGTAGTAACCACGAATCATCAGTGGGTCACCTTCCAGTTTGCCAACCACAGTACCGGCGTGAATGTGGTCCACACCTGCCATACGCATCCACTTGCAAATCACGCGAAAGCTCATTCCGTGATTTTTCTGACGCGAGTAAGTCGAGTTACCGGCGCGGTGCAAGTGCAGAATCATGTCGTTCTTGCGCGCCCAGATTGCCATGGTTTGAATCGCGCTATAGCCGATCACCAGGTCTATCATGATGATGATGGAACCCAGACTCTTCGCAAATTCAGCACGCGCAATCATTTCTTCCACGGTGCCCGCAGTCACGTTCATGTAGTGGCCTTTGACTTCGCCGGTTGCAGCAGAAGCCTTGTTCACCGCATCCATGCAATACAGGAAACGATCACGCCAGTGCATAAAAGGCTGCGAGTTGATGTTCTCGTCGTCTTTCATGAAGTCCAGCCCGCCCTTGAGCGCTTCGTAAACTACGCGGCCATAGTTACGGCCGGACAGACCCAATTTTGGTTTAGTCGTGGCACCCAGCAACGGACGGCCAAACTTGTCCATACGCTCGCGCTCGACGACCACGCCAGTTGCAGGGCCTTGGAACGTCTTCAGGTAGGCAACTGGAATACGCATGTCTTCCAGACGCAAGGCTTTAACGGCCTTCATACCAAACACGTTGCCAATGATGGAGGCAGTCAGGTTGGCAATCGAGTTACCCTCAAACAGATCCAACTCATAGGCGATATAGGCAAAGTACTGTTGCTCGGTCTTGGTGCCGGGGCCGGTGTTCGGCACAGGGTCAACGCGATAAGCCTTGGCGCGGTACATTTCGCAGGCAGTCAAACGGTCAGTCCATACCACAGTCCAGGTCGCAGTCGAAGATTCACCGGCAACAGCCGCCGCGCACTCATCCGCTTCCACGCCCGCTTGCGGGGTCATGCGGAACATGGCCAGCACGTCGGTCTCTTTAATCTGGTAATCTGGATCCCAGTAACCCATTTTCTTGTACGGAATGACGCCGGACTTATAGCGCTCCTTCCCTTTCAGTTCTTCACTCATTTCGATTTCCTCGTAGGTTAATTGTGGGGTGTTACGGCAAGCATCTTAAACATGCTCTATCATAAATAATAATTGTAATTTTAAATGTCAACGATAGACTATGGTCAATGAATATTTGGATGAAGCGCCATGATAAAAAATGCATCTTTGCGACAGCTGCAGGTATTCGAGGCGGTCGCCCGCAATCTGAGCTTCACGCGTGCCGCCGAGGAACTATTCACCACCCAGCCGACGGTATCGATCCAGCTCAAACAGTTGACCGACATCGTCGGGCAGCCGCTGCTGGAACAGGTCGGCAAAAAGATATACCTGACCGATACCGGCCGCGAGCTGCTCAAAGTCTGCCGTGATATTTTCGACGGCTTGGACCGGTTCGAGATGCTGGTGTCGGACATGAAGGGGGTGAAGGCGGGCAAGTTGCGTCTGGCCGTCATTACCACCGCCAAATATTTTGTGCCGCGCCTGCTGGGGGTTTTTTGCCAACGCTATCCCGGCATCGATGTCTCGCTCAAGGTGACCAATCGCGAGCGGGTGTTGCAGCGCATGGCCGACAACATGGACGACCTGTACGTGCTCGGCCAGCCGCCTGAACACATGGATGTGGAATTCGAGCCTTTCCTGGAGAATCCGCTGGTGGTGCTGGCTTCCAGCAGCCATCCGCTGGCGGGCAAGAAGAATATTTCGCCGCAACGGCTGGTGGAAGAACAGTTTCTGATGCGTGAAGCGGGCTCAGGCATCCGTCTGGCCACCGAACAGTTTTTCGGCGAGCGCGGACTGAAACTCAAGGTCAGGATGGAGTTGGGCAGCAACGAGGCGATCAAGCAGGCAGTGGCCGGCGGGCTGGGCATCGCCGTGTTGTCGGCGCATACCCTCGCGCTGGAACACAGTAGCGATGCATTGGCGATACTCGATGTGGCTGGTTTCCCGATCCGCCGACACTGGTACCTGGCCCATCAGAAGGATAAGCAGCTGTCCGTGGTTGCCCAGACCTTTCTTGAATTCCTGCACGAGGAGAGCAAGTTGCTAGGCGAGAAATATTTGCTGGGCATCGCGGGTTTTCCTGTCCAGAATCGCAGTGCCAAAAAAAAGGGCGCTGACACACCCTGACGATCAAGTTCCCCGATATTCAAAAAGGTTGTCGTGCAAATGACGGAGTTGCCTTACCCCTTGGTCTTCGTCAAATACACCGTCACTTCTTCCCGGTCGTGGTAAAGCTGCTTCGCCATCATGCGGTAATTGATACCTTCTTCATCCAGTTGTTTGCGGATGCCGCCCAATGCGCTGTCGAGTGCGGCGACACGCTGCTTCATCGGCAGTTTAAGATTGAAGATCGCGTGTTTGCACCAGCCTGCGGCGAACCATGCACCGACCAGCGTGGCGACCCGGGAAGGTTTTTCCACCATGTCGCACACCAGCCAGTCCACCGCCTTGCGCGGCGCGTATTTGAAGCCGTCCTGCTTGAGGTGTTGCACCAGCGGATGATTTATAAGCGCACCCTTCATCGGGCCGTTGTCCACCGCGGTGACGCGGATGCCGCGCTTGACCAGCTGCCAGGTCCAGCCGCCTGGCGCCGCGCCCAGGTCCACCGCCTGCATCCCCTGGCGCAACAAGCGTGACTGCTCGCTGCGATCCATGAACACCTCGATCGCCTCGGCCAGTTTCATCGTCGAACGGCTCGGCGCCTCGGCGGGCATGGACTGGCGGACGATGCCCATGATCGCATCCGCGCTGTTGTGCGGGTCGCTGATGCCGATCAGGGCTGAATTCTTGTCCGGGAAGAAAACATGCAGACGGGTTGAGCGCGGATCGTCCTGCAGGCGCCCCAGCTCGCGCAATGCAGTCTCCAGCAAAGGCTGGAAACGGCGCGTAAAGGCGGCCAGCAACTTGCCATCGTTGGTGTCCGGCACTTCCAGCCACAGCGTGCCAAATGTGCCGGGCAACGCAGCAATGGCATCCAGTATCGGTGTCAGGCGGTCGCGTTCCGGCAGTGTTGCGATGCTGTGATGCAAGCGGATCAGCTGGCGTGTGAAGATCAGCTCGCGGTAATGCAATGTCTGCTGGTTGAGCGTGACGACCGCATAACCGCTGTCGGCGATGATGGCGGGCTGCTCTGTGGCTATGATGGGCTTTTGTTGTTTCGCCTGGCGCAGCGCTTCCTGCGCGCAATCCTGCTCGAAGCCGGGGCGGCAATACAACAGCCAGTTTTGTTGTGCGGATTTATTCATCTTTACATTGTGGCACAGGTTTGGGATGACCGGCCCGAAGGTGGTAATATCCGCGCCTTCTTTTTTTGCAGTGATGTGATGAGCAAACGCTACGATTTGATCGTGTTCGACTGGGACGGCACGGTGATGGACTCGACCGCGGTGATCGCGGGTTCGATACAGGCCGCGTGCCGCGATCTGGGCTTGACTGTTCCGGACGATGAAACCGCCCGCCACGTGATCGGCCTGGGACTTGATCAGGCATTGCGCTATGCCGTGCCCGATATGCCTGAGGCGATGTGCCCGGAACTGGTGGAACGCTACCGCCATCATTTTCTGGCGCAGGACAGGGCGATCCCGCTGTTCGAGGGCGCGCGGGAAACGATAGCGGAGTTGCACGATGCGGGTTATCGGTTGGGCGTGGCGACCGGCAAGAGCCGCACGGGGCTGGACAGGGCTCTGGAAGCCACCGCGATGAATAGCTATTTTCACGCGACGCGCACCGCGGACCAGACCTTTTCCAAACCGGATCCGGCGATGTTGTTTGAACTGATGGATGAACTGGGTGTCAGTGCCGGGCGCACCCTGATGGTGGGCGATACCACCCACGATGTGCAGATGGCGCAGAATGCCGGGGTGGACGCGGTGGCGGTGGGACACGGCGCGCATCCGCCGGAACAACTGCAGGAATTGAACCCGCTGGCGCTGGTGGACGATTTTGCCCAATTAAGAGCCTGGTTGAAGGTTAACGCTTAACAAATTTATAAAGGAATTGCGATGTCGGATCAAAACAACAACTGGGAACGCGGTGTGCTGGAAAAGCTGGCGTTATCGTCCCTGCAGGAACAGCGCCGCGCGCGGCACTGGGGGATATTCTTCAAGACGATGACGCTGGCATTCATGTTCATCCTGCTGTTCATTTCCATGGGCTGGATAGGCAAAAGCGATGGTGCCCTGAGCACGGGAAAACATACCGCGCTGGTGGATCTGCAGGGTGTGATTTCTTCGGATAGTTCGGCGAGTGCAGACAATATCATTCCCAGCCTGCAGGATGCGTTCAAGGACAAGAATACCAAGGGTGTGATCCTGCGCATCAACAGTCCAGGCGGCAGCCCGGTGCAGGCGGGGCAGATCAATGACGAGATATACCGGCTGCGCGCGCAGTACCCGCAGATCCCGCTGTATGTGGTGGTCGACGACATCTGCGCTTCCGGCGGCTATTACGTCGCGGCGGCTGCGGACAAGATCTACGTGGACAAGGCCAGCCTGATCGGTTCGATCGGCGTGCTGATGGACGGTTTCGGTTTCACCGGCACCATGGCGAAGCTCGGCGTCGAGCGCCGCCTGATCACGGCCGGCGTCAACAAGGGCTTCCTCGATCCGTATTCGCCGCTCAATCCGGAGCAGAAGGCATACGCGAAACAGATGGTCGAGGAAATCCACCAGCAGTTCATCGATGTGGTGAGGAAAGGTCGCGGCAAACGTCTGAAGGTAACTCCCGACACGTTCAGCGGACTGGTGTGGAACGGCCAGCGCGGCGTGGAGATGGGTCTGGCGGACGGTTACGGGACCGTGGATTCGGTGGCTCGCGACGTGATCAAGGCCAGCGATATCGTGGACTACACCGTCAGGGAAAACTTTGCCGATCGTCTTGCAAAACGCTTCGGCGTGGGCGTGATGAGCGCGCTTGGTTTTTCGGCGCAGACCGGGGTGACACTACACTAAGGCAGACAGCAACTCGCCAAGATCGGTAATCGGCGGCAGGCATTGCGTGCCGTGGCATAGCCAGGCAGTGGTTTTATCGCCGCGCGGTTTGTCCAGCGCATCGGGCAGGCCTGTCGCATCATCAGCCGGCGTTATCGTCATCATGTCAGGCAGGTAACGTGTACGCAACGCGTTTTTCCAGGTGCCTGCCTCGCCGGCTGTTCCGCGCAACACCAGCAAGGCCGGAGGCTGCAAATGTTCCGCGAGTGCGGTGCACAGGCTGCTGTGATAAGCAGCGGATTGTTGCAGTGCCGGAAAGAACAGTTTCAGGCAGCGTTCGGCGGCTTCCGCATACTTTATTTCTCCCGTGACCAAAGACAGGCGCAACAACGACTGTGCGGCGATGCCGTTGCCGGACGGGGTGGCATTGTCCGGCCCGATCTTGTTGCGCTGGATCAGCACTTCGTGATCGTGGCTGGTGAAGAAGAACCCGCCGTTCTGTTTGTCCTCGAAACGCGCCAGCAAGGCATCGCCGAGTTGCACGGCAAAGGCCAGGTCTGCACCGCGGTATTCGGCCTGCAGCAATTCCAGCAAGGCATTCAGCAAAAATGCATGATCGTCCAGATAGGCGTTGAGGTGTGCCTTGCCGTCTTTGCATGTCGCCAATAATTTGCCATCGCGCCACAGGGTAGCGCGCACAAAAGCCGCCGCCCGTTGCGCCGAATGCAGCCAGTCGGGACGATCGAACACGCGCGCGGCACGCGCCATTCCGGCGATCATCAGGCCGTTCCATGAGGCCAGTATTTTTTCATCGCGCCCCGGGCGGATGCGCTGTTCGCGTGCCGCGAATAATTTTTTCCGGGCGCTGTCCAGCAGCGCGCCGGCTCGTTCCTGGGTGATGTCCAGATGCCTGGCGATTTGTTCCAGCGGCGCGCTGACCCGCAGGTTCCAGGCGTGATGTTCGAAGTTGGCCGGGCGGTCCAAACTGTAATAGGGCTCGATCAGCGCGTACTCTTCGTCATTCAACAGTTCGAGGATCTCGTCGCGCTGCCACACATAGAACTTGCCTTCCTCATGCTCCGAGTCGGCATCCAGCGAGGAGTAGTAGCCTCCGTCCGGGGACTGCATCTCGCGCATCACCCAACCGGCGGTCTGCTCTACGACACGCGCAAACAGCGGGTCGGAGCTGCTTTGCCACGCGTCGCAATACAGGGCCAGCAACAGGCCGTTGTCGTACAGCATCTTCTCGAAGTGAGGGATGTCCCAGCGCTCGTCCACGCTGTAGCGGCAGAAACCGCCGCCGAGCTGGTCGTACAGCCCGCCGTGCGCCATCTGCTGCAGCGTGAAATGCACGATGTGCTGCACCTGCTCGTCGCCGGTCGCATGGCCGCGGCGCAGCAGCAGATCGAGTTCTGCCGGATGCAGGAATTTCGGCGCGCTGCCGAAGCCGCCATGCACCCTGTCGAAATGTTCGAGGTTTTGTTTCACCGCCAATGCGAGCGGCTTGTCCTGCAGCGATATCCCGGCACGGCTCGATTGGGGCACGGTCTGGGCCAGTGCGGCGATCAGGTGTTGTCCTTGTTCATCAAGTTCCGCGCGGTTCTCCGCATAGACCTGTGCGACGCGTTTCAACAGATCGGGAAAGGCGGGCAGGCTGTAGCGCGCCTGCTTCGGAAAGTAAGTGCCGCCGAAGAACGGTGTGCCGTCCGGGCTGAGGAACATCGTCAACGGCCAGCCGCCGTTGCGCTGCGTCAGCAGGTGATGCGCGGTCTGGTAGATATGGTCGAGGTCGGGGCGCTCTTCGCGGTCTACCTTGATGTTGATGAAATGCTCGTTCATCACCGCGGCGATTTCCGCGTCCTCGAACGATTCGTGCGCCATCACATGGCACCAGTGGCAGGCTGAATAACCGATCGAAAGCAGGATGGGCTTGTTCTGCTCGCGTGCGAGCCGCAGTGTCTCTGGTTTCCACGCGTACCAGTCCACCGGGTTATCAGCGTGCTGCTGCAGGTAAGGGCTGGTCTCGAGTGCAAGGCGGTTGGGCATATTTTCAGTCCAGTAAAGGTTTCAATTCACGCAGCACGTTGTCCATGATGTGCTGCTGCGCGGCTGCTACCGGATGCAGGTTGTCGGCCTGGAACTGATCCGCAGCAACACCTTCCAGCAGGAACGGAAGCAGCCGGATACGGTATTTTTTTGCGAGGCGGGGATACACATTATGGAATTGTGTGATGTAAGGCTCTCCGTAATTGGGCGGCAGTTTCATGCCGAGCAGCAGCACCTTCGCGCCGGAACGCAGTGATCGTTTGATGATGTAGTCCAGGTTGACCTCCATGTCCCTGATCGGAGTACCGCGCAAGCCGTCGTTCGCGCCGAGTTCCACGATCACGATCTTCGGACGAAACTGGTGCAATGCCCCGGCGATGCGCTGTTTGCCGCCTGCGGTCGTCTCGCCGCTGATGCTGGCATTCACGACGCGGTATCCCGGCCGGGTATGTTTCAACTCCTGCTGCAACAAATGGACCCAACTTTTGTCTAGGTCGAGGCCATACCCGGCTGATAGACTGTCGCCGAATATCAGGATGTTGTTTGCGGCATGTGCGCCGAGCGGCAGCCACAGCGTGACGAGCAATAAGATAATTTTTGAGGATAAAGAGTTCATGGCAGCGATTGTGCAGGCAGTTGAACTGACTAAGCAAGTATTAAGCGGAGATCAGCCCTTGACCATTTTGCACGAAGCAAGTTTCACGGTCGAAGCGGGCGACAGCCTGGCAATCCTCGGCGCGTCCGGTTCCGGCAAGTCCACGCTGCTCGGCCTGCTGGCCGGGCTGGACTCTCCCAGCAGCGGTACGGTGTACCTGGACGGCACGGATATTTTTTCCCACGACGAAGACAGCCGCGCGCGCCTGCGCGGCAAGCTGGCGGGCTTCGTGTTCCAGTCGTTCCAGTTGCTGCCCGCATTGACCGCGCTGGAGAACGTGATGCTGCCGTTGGAACTGCACGGCGCTTCTGATGCAAGTGTACGCGCCACCGAAGCCTTGCAGCGCGTGGGCCTGACCCAGCGCATGGGGCATTTGCCAAAACACCTTTCCGGCGGCGAGCAGCAGCGCGTCGCGATCGCGCGCGCCTTTGTCGTCCAGCCGAAGATATTGTTTGCCGACGAGCCGACCGGCAACCTCGACGCCGCCACCGGCAGCCAGATCATCGAACTGATGCTGGAACTGAACCGCGCGCAGGGCACCACGCTGATCCTCGTCACCCACGACGAAGCGCTGGCGCGGCGCTGCAACAGGCAGCTGCACCTGGCGGATGGGCGGGTGATGTAATGGGCACCTCGAAAAATCCAGATTTCATCCCAACTGCTGTGTTGCGAAAAAAATTTCTTGCTTACATATTATTCATATGCGGCGCTGCGAAATTTCCCCCGCGCCTTGCATTTGGGCGAACTCTGAATTTTTAGAGGCACCCAAGGGGTTGTACAAAATTATGTGGTGAAAAAATGACGAAAACAAACCATAAGCCAGTAGATAACAAATATATTGCTGTCGATGAGCTGATTAGTCGCCTTAGCCTTTCTGAAGTAGACGTGTATCGCTGGCTTAATAGAGACAAACCAAAAACAAGGGGAGATCATAGGGGGCAACTATCGGTTCCTATCGAATTACTTGATAAATATAGTGCCTGTGATGAGTACATGGAGGCATTCAAACGTGCCCTTGTGGAAGAAAGGTTATCAAGGGAAGCTGACGATTTGAAAACTACTCGTCAACTAAAAAGTGAACGATCAAAATTACTGGATATATACGATGTATATATTGGTGACTTGGAAACTCTTCATCGAAAATATCTCGTTTTGGTAAATCGAGCAGGAAATGAATCTAGTGTGATGGCAGCGTATTTACTTTTCAGTAGAGTAATATCAACTTTAAAAATGGGGTGTTTGTGTTTGCGAAATGACTACTGGAATTCAGGTTCGTTATTGCGAGAAATAGACGAATGCTTAGATGTGGCTAAGTTTTTTGTAATCACGAAGGGTACCTCAAAAGGTGAGAAATCACTTCGGCAGTGGTTTCGTCAAAACCGTGCTCCAAGACATGAAGATTGTAGGAAAGAAATTGCTATTCGAATGGCTTCAATTATTAATGAAATTGATGCGGAACAACATCGTGAACTATTGAACGAGTTGTATCAGAAAAAATCAAAGTTTACGCACCCCACTTACGCAACCATACGTGAAGTAGTCATATACAAAACTAATAAGGAGATTGTCTCGGTTGAAGAGATTGATTACGGCCCATGCAGTTATGAACGAAAGTTGCATGAGTTAGCACATTTTTTCCGATCCAGCATATGGAGCAGCTTCCAAACGTTTATTACATGTTTTGCTCAAGAGCTTCCCCTGCTCGAAGAAGATATTGAATATTTGCTTAACTATGACAAAAAATTTCAGGAATGGGATTCGGTTCCGTGGTGAGTGGCTATAAAAAGCTTATTGACCGCAGTTACCGTGAATAGAACATGAATCTCCTCCGCCTCTCCCTCAATCTGCTCCGCCGCGACTGGCGCGCCGTGAAATGGCGCGTGCTGCTGATCGACGATAATGGGCCAGGGTTGAATAAACATGGACATATTTTTAGTATACGTTTGTTAGAATAAACATCAGTCCAGACTTGGAGGTATGACATGTTAAGCATAGAAAACCTGACCCGCACGGAGAAGTTACGCATGATGGAAGTGATTTGGGATGATCTGTCGCGTGATGCGGAAACCTTCTCATCGCCGGAATGGCACGCGCAAGCGTTGAAGGATACAGAACGTGCCCTTGCCGAGAACCAGACGCATTTTGTTTCCTGGGAAGCCGCCAAGAAGATGCTGCGCGATAGTACCCGATGAAAATCGAGATTCTGAGTATCGCGTTGGTTGATATTCAGTCCGGCCAACACTTTTATGAGCAGCAACAGGAAGGGTTGGGCGCTTATTTTCTGGATTCGCTGTTTTCCGATATCGATGCTCTTTTGCTGTATGCAGGTATTCACCAGCAGTTTTTCGGTTATTACCGTGCGCTCTCGAAACGATTCCCATATGCAATTTACTACCGGGTGAGTGAACAAACCATTCAGGTATGGCGTGTCCTGGACTGCCGGCAGAAGCCATCGCGTATCGCAGATGCACTACGCACTTAGTTACCGTTACTTCCACAGAGACTTGCTCGTAAATTGGCGAGGGGAAGTGGTGTGAACCTCCTCCGCCTATCCCTCAATCTCCTGCGCCGCGACTGGCGCGCCGGGGAATGGCGCGTGCTGCTGATCGCGCTGGTGCTGGCGGTGGCCAGCATTTCCACTGTCGGACTGTTCGCGGACCGGGTGCGGCTGGCGCTGCAACAGGAGGCGACCAGCCTGATCGGCGCGGACTTGCGCATCTCCTCGACGCGGCCATTGCCGAAAGAGTATCGCGATGCTGCATTGCAGCGCGGGCTGCGCGTGATAGGGTCGGATGCCTTTCCCAGCATGGTGGCGGGCAGGAATGAGAATCTGCTGGCTGACATCATGTCGGTGGAGCAAGGGTATCCCTTGCGCGGCAAGATCATCATCGACGATGGTGCGCAGCATGTCATCCGGAACGAAAACAGCAGCATCCCCGCGCGCGGCACGTTGTGGGCGGATGAGCGCCTGATGCAGCGCCTGGGGTTGCAACTGGGCGACGAAGTTGGAGTTGGTGAGCTGCATTTGCGGGTGGCGGCGCGGGTGGTGCGTTTCGTGGACCAGTCGGTCGGCTTTGCCAGTTTCGCGCCGCGCGTGATCTTGAACGCGGCCGACCTGCCCGCCAGCGGGCTGGTGCAGGAAGGCAGCCGCATCGGTTACCGCTTGATGGTGGCGGGAGATGCAAAACAGGTGGCCGCTCTGCGCAACTGGCTGAAATCCCGTCTGACGCTGGGAGAAAAGATGGAGGACGTGCGCGATGCGCGTCCCGAGATTCGCAGCGCGCTGGACCGCGCCGAACATTTTCTCGGTCTGGCTGCGCTCACCGCCGTGATGCTGGCGGGTGTCGCGCTGGCGCTGGCCTCGCGCCATTTCATCTCGCGCCACCTGGATGCCTGCGCGATGATGCGCTGTCTCGGCGCGGACCAAGCACAGGTGCTGCGCATCTTCCTGTACCAGTTCCTGCTGCTCGGCGTATGTGCGGTACTGCTGGGTGAGCTGCTCGGTTATCTGTCGCAGGCCGCACTGGTGGAATCCATCGCTTCGATGCGTGATGCAGGTTTGCCGCCGCCCGGCTTGACGCCGGTGTGGCAGGCTGCTGCGAGCGGTATGGCATTGTTGCTGGGCTTCGCTTTCCTGCCGTTGTGGCAATTGAAAAGTGTGTCGCCGTTGCGCGTGATCCGCCGCGAACTCGGCGCGCCGGAATCGGGCACAGGTTTGTTGTATGCCTCCGGCGGCGCAGTGCTGTGTATCCTGTTTCTGTGGCAGGCCGGTTCGCTCAAGCTGGGCCTGACGGTGCTTGGCGGCTTGACGGCGGGTTTGCTGATTTTCGGTTTGCTGGCTTGGCTGATCGTGCGCGCCCTGCCTTCCCTGCCGATAGGTGCGCGCCATGCGTTTGCGAATCTGGCGCGGCACGGGCGCAGCAACGCCATACAGATCGTTGCGCTCAGCCTGGGGGGCATGGCCTTGCTGCTACTGACCTTCGTGCGCGCCGAGCTGATGGACAGCTGGCGTTCGCGTTTGCCGCCGGATGCACCCAACCGATTTATCGTCAACATCCAGCCCGACCAACGCGCGGCGGTGCTGGAGTTTTTCGCGCGACAGAAATTGCCGCAGCCGGAATTATTCCCGATGGTGCGCGGACGGCTGGTGGCGATCAACAATCATGCAATCAGCGGCGATGATTACCCCGATCCTCGGGCACGCGCGCTGGTCGAGCGCGAGACCAATCTGTCGTGGCTGGATCATGTGCCTCAAGGCAATGAGCTGGTGCAGGGAGAGTGGTTTGTCAAAGGTCAGAAAGGTGGTGAGTTGTCAGTCGAGGAAGGCATCGCCAAGACACTGGGTATACACACCGGTGACACGCTGACCTACGATGTCGCCGGCAACCGGTTCAGCGCCAAAGTGGTAAACCTGCGCAAAGTGGAATGGGATTCGATGCAGGTCAATTTTTTCGTGATTGCCGCGCCCGGCATGCTGGATGATTTTCCGGCCAGCTATATCACCAGTTTTTTTCTGCCTGCGGACCGGGCGCAGGCCATGAATGTGCTGATCAAAACCTTCCCCAATCTGCTGCTGATCGATGTCGAGGCAATGATAGAGCAGGTGCGCCACATCATGGACCAGATCTCGCAAACCATGAGTGCGGTGTTCCTGTTCACGCTGCTGAGCGGGGTGGCGGTGCTGTATGCGGCTTTGCTCGCGACGCAGGATGAGCGCATTCATGAAGCGGCGATCCTGCGCACGCTGGGTGCGGATAGCCGCTATCTGCGGCGCTTGCACCTGAGCGAGTTTGCCGTGCTGGGATTGTTGAGCGGCCTGTTCGCGGCGTTCGGCGCGATGTTGCTGGGTTGGGTGCTGGCGCGTTTCGTTCTGGATATTCGATATCGGACCGGCATCGCCATCTGGCTGACCGGCGGACTGGGCGGGATGAGCGTGGTGATGCTGGCGGGGTGGCTGGGGACGCGGCGGTTGACTGTATTGCCGCCGCTGGTGATTTTGCGCGAGTAGCTGTGATGAGGGGTGCCATGGATAACTTCGCGGGTGTGCTGTGTCTGGCAATCGTTGTGCTGACTGCCGGGTGCAGTTCCGATACAGCCAAACGAACCGCCTACGAAACGCTGCAGAATGTCCGCGAGCAGGAATGCCTGAAGAATCCGGCTATGGATTGCGGGAAGCGGGACAGTTACGAAGATTACGAACGCCAGCGCAAGTCATTGGAGCCGTCCAAATGACCACACTTCAGGATGCAGCGCTCAATCGGAACCTGGATGGGATCCACCCCGCCCGCTTTGGGGCATCCGGATTCGTCTCGCGAGTAAACAATCAATTTCACGGCGAATCAGGTTGAGTGTCATGCCGCAATAGTGATAGAATACGCGCCGCTTCGGGGTAGTGTCCTTTATTTAAGGGTCATCCCGGGCAAATTTCCCGTTCGCACAAGTTGGGGTGCTCGAAAGAGTCAGGCTGGCGAGCGGCAGACAATAACCCTTACGATTGGAGCAATCATGGCTGTAACTATGCGTCAAATGTTGGAAGCGGGTGTGCATTTCGGGCACCAGACACGTTTTTGGAATCCCAAGATGGCACCGTTCATCTTCGGTCATCGCAACAAAATTCACATCATCAATCTGGAAAAGACCGTCGCGATGTTCGCCGAGGCGGAGAATTTCGTGCGCAAGCTGTCCGCGAAGAAGGGCACCATCCTGTTCGTGGCGACCAAGCGCCAGGCACGCGACATTCTGCAGGAAGAAGCAGTGCGCGCGGATTCACCGTTCGTGAATCATCGCTGGCTGGGCGGCATGCTGACCAACTACAAGACCGTGCAGGAATCCATCAAGCGTCTGCGGGAACTGGAACAGATCACTGCTGACGGCGCGAATGAAAAAATCTCCAAGAAAGAAGCGCTGATGATGAAGCGCGAACTGGAAAAACTGGACCGCAGCCTGGGCGGCATCAAGGACATGAAAGGCCTGCCTGCAGCGCTGTTCGTGATCGACGTGGGTTACCAGAAGGGCGCCATCGTCGAAGCCCGGAAGCTGGGCATTCCGGTGATCGGCATCGTGGATACGAACAATTCTCCGCTGGGCGTGGATTACATCATTCCCGGCAACGACGATTCCACGCAGGCGATCCGTCTGTATGCCCGCGCTATCGCCGACGCGGTGCTGGAAGGCCGTGCGCAAGCGATGAATGAACTGGTCGAGCAGATTGCCGAACAGCCGGCCGAACAAGCAACCGAACAGGCAGCCTGATTTTAAAAAAGCCGCAAAAAGGGGCGCGAGCCCCTTTTTTTATAAGCAATTTTTAAAAGCGAAGATCATGTCTGACAATCTCAGAAGCAAAATCGTCACCCAGGGCGTGCAGCGTTCACCAAACCGCGCGATGTTGCGTGCGGTGGGATTCGGCGACAAGGATTTCGACAAACCTATCGTCGGCGTGGCGAACGCCCACAGCACCATCACGCCGTGCAACATGGGCATAGGCGCACTGGCCGCACGTGCCGATGCCGCGTTGAAAAAAGCCGGCGCGATGCCGCAGGTGTTCGGCACGATCACCATCTCGGACGGCATTTCGATGGGCACCGAAGGCATGAAATATTCGCTGGTGTCGCGCGAAGTGATTGCCGATTCGATCGAAACCGTGTGCAGCGGACAGAGCATGGACGGCGTGCTTGTGATCGGCGGATGCGACAAGAACATGCCGGGCGCGATGATCGCGATCGCGCGTTTGAACATTCCGGCCATTTTCGTCTACGGTGGCACCATCAAGCCCGGCCACTACCATGGCCGCGACCTGACCATCGTGAGTTCGTTCGAGGCGGTGGGGCAGTACACGGCGCACAAGATCGATGAAACCGAGCTGACGGAGATCGAGCGCCATGCCTGCCCGGGCGCGGGTTCCTGCGGCGGCATGTACACCGCGAATACCATGTCTTCAGCCATCGAGGCGATGGGCATGAGCCTGATGTATTCCTCGACGATGGCTGCGGAGGATCTGGAAAAGGCCGAGAGCACCGCGAAGTCCGCCGAAGTGCTGGTGAACGCGATCAGGAAGCAGATACTGCCGCGCCAGATATTGACGCGCAAAGCTTTCGAGAACGCGATCGCGGTGATCATGGCGGTGGGCGGTTCAACCAATGCGGTGCTGCATCTGTTGTCCATCGCGCACGCCGCGCAGGTGACGCTCACCATCGATGATTTTGAAATCATTCGCGCGCGCGTGCCGGTGTTGTGCGATCTGAAGCCGTCCGGAAAGTATGTCGCTACCGATCTGCACCGGGCCGGCGGCATTCCGCAGGTGATGAAGATACTGCTGGCAAACGGCGCGTTGCATGGCAATGAGATGACCATCACCGGGCAGACCATTGCCGAGGTGCTGAAGGATGTGCCGGACGAGCCCAGCAAGGACCAGGACGTGATACGTCCGTGGAACAACCCGATCTATGCGCAGGGACACCTTGCCATACTGAAAGGCAATCTCGCGCCGGAGGGCGCGGTGGCCAAGATCACCGGCGTCAAACTGGCCAGGATCACCGGGCCGGCGCGCGTGTTCGATTCGGAAGAAGCGTGTATGGAAGCCATCCTGGCACGCAAGATAAAAGCGGGCGATGTGGTGATCATCCGCTACGAAGGCCCCAAGGGCGGCCCCGGCATGCGCGAAATGTTGTCGCCCACCTCGGCCATCATCGGCGAAGGTCTGGGCGATGCTGTCGGCCTGATCACCGATGGCCGATTTTCCGGCGGCACTTACGGGATGGTGGTCGGGCATGTCGCTCCTGAAGCCGCAGTGGGGGGCACGATCGCGCTGGTCAACGAGGGCGATTCGGTGACCATAGACGCGGACCAGCGTTTGCTGCAACTCAATGTGAATGATGAGGAGCTGGCGCGCCGCCGTGCCGCCTGGCAGCCGCCGGCACCGCGCTATACGCGCGGGGTATTGGCGAAATACGCCAGGCTGGTGTCGACGGCAAGCAAGGGTGCCGTGACGGATTAGAGGGTTCTTTTGATTGGCATGGCAATTTTTTCATGTAGGAGCGCAACTTGTTGCGCGATTTTTCGCCCGATAAATCGGGCTCCTGCGGGGACTGAGCGGTTCAGAAGATTGCCGTGAATTAAACTTTTTTGAATATTTTATTGGAGCTTTGAAGATGTCTGAAATTACTGCAAGTATGGTCAAGGAACTGCGCGAGATGACGGGTCTCGGCATGATGGAATGCAAAAGGGCGCTGGTCGAGTCAAAAGGTGACTTGAAGGCGGCTGAAGAACAAATGCGCATCAAGAGCGGCGCCAAGGCGAGCAAAGCGGCCAGTCGCGTGACCGCTGAAGGCGTGGTCAGCACCTACATTTCGAACGACGGGAAGACCGGCGCGCTGGTGGAAGTCAACTGCGAGACCGACTTCGTCGCGAAGAACGATGACTTTGTCGCGTTCGCAAAGAATGCAGCCGAGACCGTGGCGAAGAACAATCCGGCCGACCTCGATGCACTGTCCGGCATGGCGATCGTGAACGGTTCCGGAACCGTGGAGGAAACACGCAAGGCGCTGGTGATGAAGCTGGGCGAGAATGTCAGCGTCCGCCGCTTCGAGCGTTACGCGACCACAACCGGCAAGCTGTCCAGTTATCTGCACGGCAGCAGGATCGGCGTGCTGTTGAACTTCGCCGGTGGCGACGAAGCGCTGGGCCGCGACCTTTCCATGCACATCGCCGCCAGCAAGCCGAAGTCGGTCGATGCTTCCGGGGTGAATCCTGAAGAGATCGCCACCGAACGCCGTATCGCTATCGAGAAGGCGCGTGAAGGCGGCAAGCCGGAAGCGATGCTGGAAAAAATAGCCGACGGCACGGTGCAGAAGTTTCTCAAGGAAGTCACGCTGCTGGGCCAGGTGTTCGTCAAGGCCGAAGACGGCAAGCAGACCATCGAACAACTCTTGAAATCCAAGGGCGCATCGGTGACCGCATTCCGGATGTTCGTGGTGGGCGAGGGTATCGAGAAGAAGGTCGAAGATTACGCCGCTGAAGTGGCTGCAGCCGCTGCAGAGGCTGCCAAGGGATAATGGCCATGAGCACACCCGCCTATAAGCGTATTTTGCTCAAGCTCAGCGGCGAAGCGCTGATGGGCGACGACAGCTACGGCATCAACCGCGAGGTTATCGCGCGCATCGTGGCCGAGATTGCGGAAGTGGTCGAGTTGGGTGTGCAGGTGGCGATCGTGATCGGGGGCGGCAACATTTTCCGCGGCGTGGCTCCGGCTGCTGCAGGGATGGACAGGGCGACTGCGGATTACATGGGCATGCTGGCCACGGTGATGAATTCGATGGCATTGCAGGATGCGATGACGCGTGCCGGCCTGGATTGCCGCGTGCAGTCCGCGTTGAACCTCGAGCAGGTGGCTGAACCGTTCATCCGTGGCAAGGCGCTGCGTTATCTGGAAGACGGCAAGGTGGTGATCTTCGCGGCGGGCATCGGCAGCCCGTTCTTTACCACCGATACCGCCGCCGCTTTGCGCGGCGTGGAGATGTCCGCCGAGGTGGTGATCAAGGCGACCAAGGTGGATGGCGTTTATACCGCCGACCCGAAGAAGGACCCGCATGCGATCCGCTATCAGAGCCTGAGCTTTGACGAGGCGATCAGCAAAAATCTCAAGATCATGGATGCGACGGCACTGACGCTGTGCCGTGACCAGAAGCTGCCGATCATCGTGTTCAGTATTTTTAAACCCGGCGCGCTGAAGCGTGTGGTGCTTGGCGAGGGTGAGGGTACATTGGTTCGCGTTGATTGATACTTGAATAAAACTGTCCACGAAAGACACGAAACAAAACAATAGAAAATTCACCCATTGGGCATTAATTTACGGCATGGTACCTTTTGAATTTTTCGAGCTTCCGTCTTGAGCAAATGCCTGCTTACCCAATTTCGTGTCTTTCGTGATTTTCGTGGACCGACTGTGCTTTTTAGATCGATTCAGGAGTTAAACTGTGATTGCTGACATCAAAAAAACGACCGAACAAAAGATGAACAAGTCGCTGGACGCATTGAAAGCGGACCTGGGCAAGGTGCGCACCGGACGCGCGCACACCGGCCTGCTGGATCATGTGATGGTGGAATACTACGGAAATCCGACCCTGATCACCCAGGTTGCCAACGTCACGCTGATCGATGCGCGCACCATCGGCGTGCAGCCCTGGGAAAAAAATATGGTCGGCCCCGTGGAACGCGCAATCCGCGATGCGGATCTGGGGCTGAACCCCGCCACCAACGGCGACCTGATACGCGTGCCGATGCCGATGCTGACGGAGGAGCGCCGCCGCGATCTGATCAAGGTGATCAAGTCCGAAGGCGAGACCGCCAAGGTGGCAGTGCGCAATATTCGCCGCGATGCCAATAATACCCTCAAGGAAGCGCTCAAGAACAAGGAGATTGCGGAGGACGAAGAACGCCGCACCCAGGACGAAATCCAGAAGTTGACCGATCGCTACGTCGCCGAAATTGACAAGGCTCTGGTTGCGAAAGAAGCCGACTTGATGGCCGTCTAATTCCGAACGAATCTGGAATAATGGCCACTCTCCCACCCAGCTCTACCCGCGCAATCCCGGATACCGACAGTATTCCGCACCATATTGCGATTATCATGGATGGCAACGGGCGCTGGGCGAAACAACGCTTCATGCCGCGCGTGGCGGGGCACCAGCGCGGGGTGGAAGCATTGCGCGAAGTCGTGAAGGCCTGTCTCGATCTGGGTGTGGGATACCTGACCGTGTTTGCTTTCAGCAGCGAAAACTGGCGGCGCCCGGTCGATGAAGTTTCCTTCCTGATGTCATTGTTCCTGAAAATGCTGGAACGCGAAGTAGACAAACTGCATCAAAGAAACATTCGCCTGAAAATTATCGGTGACCGCAGCCGTTTTGACGACAAGCTCCAGCAGACCATGCGCGACGCCGAGCTGCTTACCGCAAACAATTCCGCCCTGACGCTGACCATCGCCGCGAATTATGGCGGGCGCTGGGATGTGATGCACGCGGTGAAGATCATGCTCAGTGAGCATCCGCACCTTGCGCAAACCTTTACCGAGCAAGACTTGCAACCCTACCTCTCGATGAGCGATGCACCCGAGCCCGATCTGTTCATACGCACCGGCGGCGAGCAGCGCATCAGCAACTTCATGCTGTGGCAACTGGCTTATACCGAGCTGTATTTTACCGCCACACTGTGGCCGGCATTTGACCGCAACCAATTGAACAAGGCGATAGCCTCGTATCAACAGCGCGAGCGGCGTTTTGGCCGGACCAGCGAACAGCTGCACGTGCGGCTTGAAGGAGAGCAGAGTGCATAGGGCGCGAGTGATGAGCACAGGAAATGCCAAGCCCGAGGAAATTATCTGATGCTTAAGTCGCGAGTGATTACAGCGGTAATCTTGCTGGCTTTGTTTTTGCTGGCACTGTTCATGTTGCCCGATGGCGGGTGGGCTGCATTGGTGGCTGTGGTGGTGCTGCAGGGCGCTTCGGAATGGTCGCGTCTGGCAAGGTTCAGCCGCACAGCAGCGAACATTTTCTGGGGTCTGGCGCTGTTGATGATGCTGGGCCTGATCTGGTTCGATGCCAGTCACACGCCTGAACAGACTTTGTCCACGCATGTTTTGATTTACACCCTGTCAGCCGTGCTCTGGCTGGTGATCGTGCCGGCCTGGCTGATAGCAGGCTGGAAGGTTCGGCAGCCGCTGCTGATGGCGCTGGTCGGCTGGGTGGTGCTGATCCCGACCGGTTTGGCGATGCTGGATTTGCGTCTGGGCCACCCGTGGTGGCTGCTGGGCATGATGAGTCTGGTTTGGGTGGCGGACATTTCCGCTTACTTTGCCGGCCGCAAGTTCGGCAAAACCAAGCTCGCCCCCAGCATCAGTCCCGGCAAAACCTGGGAGGGCGTGGCGGGCGCGCTGCTGGGTGTGTCGGTTTGCATAGTGCTGGCCTGGAGTTTCAGCCCTTACTCGAAGCATGCCGCATTCCTGCCCAGCGTGCTGCTGGCTTCCTGGTGCTGGGTGGGCCTGGCGGTCATCGGTGATTTGTTCGAATCGGCGATCAAGCGCCAGGCGGGTGTCAAAGACAGCGGTGCCTTGCTGCCCGGTCACGGCGGATTGCTGGATCGCATCGATGCGTTGACCTCGACCCTGCCGCTCGCCGCGCTGGCGATTGCATTGCAACATATCAGCTGACCGGCCATGCAACAGACCACGATGCAGCACATCACCATTCTGGGTTCCACCGGCAGTATCGGGACCAGCACGCTGGATGTGGTGGCGCGTCATCCCGACAGATTCAGCATCGTTGCGCTGACGGCGAACACCCAGGTCGATCTGCTGTTCCGGCAATGCCGGCAATTCAAGCCCGGTTTTGCGGTGATGCTGGATGAAGCTGCCGCCATACAGTTGCGCCAGCGTGTGCGCGAAGCCGGACTTGGCACCGAGGTGTTGAGCGGGATGGCTGCCCTGGAACAGGTTGCGGTGTTGGCGGAAGTGGATGCGGTGATGGCTGCCATCGTCGGGGCGGCGGGTTTGCGCCCCACACTTGCGGCGGCGCGTGCCGGCAAGAAGATTTTGCTGGCGAACAAGGAGACGCTGGTGATGGCGGGCAATGTGTTCATGGATGCGGTGCGCGCCAGTGGCGCCACGCTGTTGCCGATCGACAGCGAACACAACGCGATCTTCCAGGCCTTGCCGCGCGGTTATGACGGCAATCTGGCCGCCAGCGGGGTGCGCCGCATCCTGCTGACTGCATCGGGCGGCCCGTTTCGCGATACCCCGCTGGAAGAATTGCATGACGTCACGCCGGAACAGGCTTGCGCGCATCCCAACTGGGTGATGGGGCGCAAGATATCGGTGGACTCGGCGAGCATGATGAACAAGGGTCTGGAGGTCATCGAGGCGCACTGGCTGTTCAATGCGGGTGCCGATGACATCCAGGTGGTGATACACCCGCAGAGCGTGATCCATTCCCTGGTCGAATATGTGGACGGTTCGGTGCTGGCACAACTCGGCAATCCGGATATGCGCACACCGATCGCCTATGGCCTGGCTTATCCGGAACGGATAGACGCCGGTGTGGCTCCGCTGGACCTGTTCAAGGTGGCGACGATGAATTTTGCCGCGCCGGACTTCGAACGCTTTCCCTGCCTCGCGTTGGCGTATCAGGCATTGCGCGCGGCAGGAACGGCGCCGGCGGTATTGAACGCCGCCAACGAAGTGGCGGTGGCGGCTTTCCTCGACAAGCAGATTTCTTTCCTGCATATTCCGCGCGTTATCGAAGCGGTGCTGGATGTTTTGCCTGTCAATAAGGTCGGTTGTCTGGAAGATGTGATTGGTGCAGATGCCGAAGCGCGCCATACTGCGCAACAGCAAATTCACAGTAGTTTCAGATGAACCACATAAAAACTTTTGCCACAGAGAACACAGCGTACACAGAGAAAAACCGGCGAATTCTCTGTGTTCTCTGTGGCTTGAATTGAGGTTTTAAAATGATTTATTTGCTCGCATTTGTAGTCGCAATCGCGCTGCTGGTGGTGTTCCACGAGTTGGGGCACTACTGGATGGCGCGCCGCTGCGGTGTGAAGGTGCTGCGTTTTTCGCTGGGCTTTGGCAATGTGATTTACAGCAAGCGCTTCGCCAACAGCGATACCGAGTGGGTGATTTCCACGGTTCCGCTGGGCGGCTACGTCAAGATGCTGGACGAACGCGAAGAACAGGTTGCGCCGCAGGATTTGCCCTATGCCTTCAACCGCAAACCGGTGTATCAGCGCATGGCAATCGTGGTAGCCGGGCCGCTGGCGAATTTTCTGCTGGCCATCGTGTTGTATTGGGGGTTATTTGTTCACGGTATACCGGGACTGAAACCGACGCTGGGAGACGTGCCGCAGGGAACTCCCGCTGCCGTCGCCCGGATGCAACCAAATGAAACCATACTCAGGATCGATGGCGAGCCTGTTCCGAGTTGGCAGGATCTGCATTGGCTGTTGCTGGAGTCTGTCCTCCGGAAAAACCCGGAGGCTCCTTCGTCCTTGACTACGGGAGGCTCAGGACAGGCGCTGAATGACGGAAGGGTCACAATCGAAGCGCAAAGCGCCAGCGGCGCACCGTTGTCTCATACACTGGACATCAGCGGCCTGGAAGCAAAGGATCTGGACGGCGATTTTCTCGACAAGCTCGGGTTGCATCTCTATCAACCCGTTGTCCTGCCTGTCATCGGTGATGTTGCCGCCGACAGTGTGGCACAACGCGCCGGCCTGCAGCGCGGCGACCATATTCTCAGCGCCAATGGCGCAGCGTTGATGCACTGGATGGATCTGGTGGAAGTGATACGAGCGCATCCTGCTCAAAGCGTGTTGCTGGATGTTCAGCGCGGCGCATCGACAATGCATATCACGGTGGTTCCGCAAGCGGTTGTCGAATCCGGCAAGACAGTCGGCAAGATCGGCGCGGGACCGGAAGTGGATGATGCCGCATGGAAAGCGATGTTCACCGAGGTGAGTTACAGCCCGCTGAAAGCGTTGACGCAGTCTCTGCGCAAAACCTGGGAGACTTCCGCCATCAGCCTGGAAATGATGGGCAAGATGGTGATGGGCGAGGTCTCGATGAAAAATCTGAGCGGCCCGATCACGATTGCCGATTACGCCGGGCAGTCCGCAAAAATGGGCGTGGTGGCTTATCTGAGCTTCCTTGCGTTGATCAGCATCAGTCTCGGTGTGTTGAATTTGTTGCCCATCCCTTTATTGGATGGCGGACACTTGCTGTATTATGTCGCCGAATTGGTCAAGGGTAGTCCGGTCTCGGAAAGGTCCTGGGAGTTCGGCCAGAAGATAGGCATCGCGCTGCTTGGCACGCTGATGGTTTTTGCTATATATAACGATATTAATCGCTTTGTTTCAGGCTAAATAATGTACATAAAAAAACTGGCGGGATTGATATTCCTGCTCTGTATCTCGCGCGCCTGGGCAATCGAGCCTTTCACCGTCAAAGACATACGAGTCGAGGGCATACAGCGTACCGACGCCGGGACGGTGTTCAGTTATCTGCCCGTCAAGGTCGGAGACACGATGGATAACGAGCAGGGCGCTGCGGCGATCCATGCCTTGTATGCCACGGGATTTTTCAAGGATGTTAGCCTGAAAGTCGACCGCGGGGTATTGATCGTGCAGGTGGTGGAAAGGCCCACGATTGCAAGTATCGAGATAAATGGGGCCAAGGACTTTCCCAAGGATCAACTCAAGCAAGGCATGAAGTATGCGGGCCTTGCCGAAGCGCGAATTTTCGACAAGGGCGCATTGGAAAAGGCCACCCAGGAACTGAAACGCCAGTATATCGCGCGCGGAAAATATGACGTCAAGGTGACGACCACAGTCACTGAACTGGAACGCAACCGGGTCAGCATCGTGTTCAATGTTGTCGAGGGCGATGTTGCAAAAATCAAGCAGATCAATCTGATCGGCAATCATGTCTACACTGAATCCGAGTTGCTGGGCCTGATGAAGCTTGGCACGCCCGGATGGTTTCCCTGGTTCAGCAGCAACGACCAGTATTCCAAACAAAAGCTTTCCGCCGACCTGGAAACGCTGCGTTCGTTCTATATGGACAACGGCTACCTGGAATTCAATATTGATTCGACCCAGGTTTCGATCACGCCGGACAAGAAGGATATTTACATCACGATCAATCTCACCGAAGGCGAGAAATATACCGTTTCCAAGGTAAATGTATCCGGAGATATGCTGGTTCCGAAAGCGGAAATCGAAAAGCTCGTGCAGGTGAAAGCCGGTGATACTTTTTCGCGCAAGGCGATGAGCGAAACCAGCAAGAAGATCGGAGAGCGTCTGGGACAGGATGGTTACGCATTTGCCAATGTGAATGCCATTCCGGAAATCGACAAGACCAAGCACCAGGTTGCATTTAATTTTGTGGTGGACCCGGGCAGCCGCGTATATATTCACCGAATCAACGTATCTGGAAACAACAAAACCCGCGATGAGGTCATACGCCGCGAGTTCCGCCAGACTGAAGGCGAGTGGTTCGATGTGGAAAAAATCAAGAAATCCAAGCAGCGCGTCGACAAACTGGATTTCTTTTCCGAGGTCAATATCGAAACTCCTCCGGTGCAGGGCACCGCAGACCAGGTGGATGTGAACATGTCGGTCAAGGAAAAATCGACCGGAAACATTTCAGTGGGTGCGGGCTTCTCGAGCGGCGAGGGTCTGATTCTGACCGGCAGCGTGACGCAGGCTAATCTGTTCGGCTCCGGCAACTTCCTCTCCACTCAAATCAACACCGGAAAGGTTAATCAGATCTACTCGGTTTCCTACACCAACCCCTATTTCACCGATGATGGTGTTAGTCGCGGTTTTGACCTGTACAAGCGCAACAGCGATTCGCAATCCACGGCAGTCAGCCAATACTCGTCGCATACCCTGGGCAGCGGCGTACGTTTTGGTGTGCCGATAGGCGAGGATCAGACCATCAGCTATGGTCTGGCGGTCGAAAGAACCCAATTGGGGTTGTTCGCAACCAGTCCGACGCGCCTGATGCAATACGTAAATGTTAACGGTACGACGAACAGCAATTTGCTGGGAACGATCGGTTGGGGAAGAGATACCCTGGACAGCGCAATTTATACCACCGAAGGGACGGTGCAACGCGCGACTGCGGAAATTTCGTTGCCGGTGTTCGACATGCGTTACTACAAACTGGATTACCTGCAGCAATGGTTTCATCCGTTGAGCAAAGATTTGACCTTGATGTTGCATGGCGAGGCCGGTGTTGCGGGTGGTTATGGCAGCAAGGACTTGCCGTTCTTCAAGAATTTCTATGCCGGGGGCCCCGGCTCGGTGCGTGGCTATGATTCGAATTCGCTGGGTCCGCGCGATTCGACGAATGCGGTATTGGGCGGCCCGCGCCGGGTGCTCGCTGGAGCGGAAGTGTTGGCGCCCTTTCCCGGGATGGGCAATGAGCAGTCAGTGCGCCTGAGCGGATTCATTGATGGCGGGGCGATCTATGGTCCGGGCGATCTGCCCGGGAGTGCCGGAATGCGCTATTCTGCCGGCGTGGCCCTGACCTGGATATCCCCGGTGGGTCCGCTAAAATTTAGTTATGCTGTGCCTATCAACAAGCAGCCGCAGGATAAATTGCAAAAATTCCAATTTACTTTGGGTTCTATATTCTGAAGCCAGGTATAAGCTATAAGCGCAAGGGTACACCGCGAGGTGTATAAATGCGTTACCAGTCGGAAACTGGGCGGAATAGATGATGAGGGAGAGATGATGAAGACGATGATCAAAGCGGGTATGTTGGCCATATTGCTGTGTGCCGGTGTGGCGCAGGCCGGGGATTTCAAAGTCGGAGTGGTGGACACCGAGCGCGTGTTGCGTGAGTCTGCTCCGGCGATGCAGGCAGAAAGTAAAATCGAAAAGGAATTTTCCGGGCGCGACCAGGCAATCAAGAAGCTGATGAAACAGGCGAAAGATTTACAAGCCTCGCTGGACAAAGATGACAGTAAGCTTACAGATACGGATCGTCGCAACAAGGAACGCGAATTGACTGCAATGAATGTCGACTTGCAACGCATGCAGCGCGAATTTCGCGAAGATTTGAATTTGCGCAAGAACGAAGAGTTGGCCATCGTGCTGGAGCAAGCCAACAAAGCGATTCAGGCGATTGCTGAAGAAGAAAAGTATGACCTGATTTTGCAGGAAGCGGTGTATCGCAATCCAAAAATTGACATCACCGATATGGTGATCAAGCGGCTTGCCGACAGCAAACCGGACAGCAAGGCTGATAACAATCCCGGCAAATAGCCGGGGGGTTTTCGTATGACTGTGTCCTACCGATTATCCGAGATTGCAGCGCGATTGGGCGGGCGGGTATTGGGGCATGCCGACGCGCGTGTTTCCCAGGTTGCGACGCTGGAAACCGCGCTGCCTGGCCAGATCAGCTTTCTCACCAACAGTAAATATCGCGCCCAGCTGGCCGGCACCAAAGCCGAAGCAGTTATTCTGGGCGAAGCAGATGCGGATGCAACGGGTTTGCCGCGCATCATTTCGGACAACCCTTACGCGTATTTCGCCAAAGTTTCGGCTTTGCTGAATCCGTTGCCGGAAGCCATGCCCGGCATTCATCCCGCTGCGGTTATCGGAGCGGACGCGAAGATAGACGCGAGTGCCAGTATTGCAGCGACTGCCGTGATCGCCGACGGTGCAACGATAGGCGCGTTCAGCGTGATCGGCGAAGGCTGTTATATCGGCGAAAATGTGGTTATCGGCGGCCATGCGCGACTGTATCCGCGCGTGGTGGTATATCACGACTGCGTGATAGGGGATAACCTGATCGCGCATTCCGGCGTGGTGATCGGTTCGGATGGTTTCGGTATGGCTATGGATGAGGGACGTTGGATCAAGATTCCGCAAATCGGCCGGGTGGTGATCGGCAATGATGTCGAGATCGGCGCGAACACCACCGTCGATCGCGGCGCGCTTGACGACACGGTGATCGAGGACGGCGTGAAACTGGACAACCAGATACAGATCGCGCATAACGTGCGCATCGGCGCGCATACCGCGATTGCAGGTTGCGTCGGCGTTGCGGGCAGCACCACCATCGGGCGCTACTGCCTGATCGGCGGAAGCGCGGGGATTCTGGGTCACTTGAAAATAGCCGATCATGTGGAAATAGCAGCGTTTACCCTGATCGGCAAGTCTATCAACGAAGCGGGTTCCTACGCCGCCATTTTCCCGTTTGCCAAGACCGCGGACTGGCGCAAGAACACCGTGCATCTGCGCCATCTGGACGATCTGGTCAAACGCGTCAAGAATTTGGAACAGCACCTTGAGTCTTTGAACACGGAATTATTGAAACGAGAATCGTAAAAAGGAAAGACTCATGAGCATACAGATGGATATAAACGAAATCACCAGGCTTCTGCCGCACCGCTACCCGTTCCTGCTGATAGATCGGGTGCTGTCGATGGAACCGGACAAAAGCATCGTGGCGCTGAAAAACGTGACCATCAACGAACCGTTCTTCCCGGGACATTATCCGCACTTCCCGGTGATGCCTGGCGTGCTGATCATCGAAGCGATGGCGCAGGCCGCGGCGCTGTTGTCGTTCAAATCCATGGGTGCGGGCGCGAGCGAGAATTCGGTCTATTATTTTGCCGGTATCGACGGTGCGCGCTTCAAGCGCCCGGTCAGCCCCGGCGATCAAATGATCATCAAGGTTTCGCTGATCCGCAGCATGCGCGGCCTGTTCAAATTTGCCGGGACCGTCGAAGTCGATGGGCAACTTGCCGCTGAAGCCGAACTGATGTGCACGGTCAAAGCGGTTCCATGATGCGCCATCCCACCGCCATCATTCACCCGAACGCCAGGCTTGCCGACGATGTCGAGGTGGGCGCTTATTCCGTCATCGGCGAGCATGTCGAGATAGCTGCGGGAACCTGGATCGGTCCCCATGTCGTAGTCGAGGGGCACACGCGCATCGGTAAAGCCAATCGCATCTTTCAGTTTTGCTCGGTTGGCGCAATCCCGCAGGACAAGAAATATGCAGGTGAGCCTACGCGTCTGGAGATTGGCGATAACAACACGATCCGCGAATTTTGTACCCTCAATACAGGTACTGTCCAGGATGTCGGCGTCACACGCATAGGCAATGACAATTGGATCATGGCTTACGTGCACGTGGCGCATGACTGCCAGATTGGCAGCCACACCATCATGGCGAATGGCGCGACGCTGGGTGGCCACGTGCATGTGGGCGACTGGGTATTTCTGGGCGGACTGTCCGGCGTGCATCAGTTCGTGCGCATCGGCGCACACGCGATGACCGGTTTTCAAACACGCTTGTCCCAGGATCTGCCGCCTTATGTCACCGCAGCCGACAATCCGGCTGTGGCACACGGCATCAACTCGGAAGGTTTGAAGCGGCGCGGATTTTCCGGCGAGTCCATCATGGCAATCAAGCGCGCATACAAGACATTGTATAAATCCGGTCTCAGTCTGGAGGATGCCAAAGTTGCTTTGCAATCGCAGGCGGTAGAACATCCCGAAGTGCAGCCTCTGACAGATTTTCTCGCCGCTGCAACGCGCGGCATCATTCGATAATTTCGTTTTTGTTATGGCAAAAAATGTTGTGATAGGTATCGTCGCGGGCGAAGCATCCGGCGATCTGCTTGGCAGCCACCTGATGGCAGCCCTGAGGGAAGCTCGCCCCGATTTGAAGTTCGTCGGCATCGGCGGTCCCAAGATGCAATCCGCAGGCATGGAAGTATTGTTCCCGATGGAAAAACTGGCGGTGAACGGCTACGTCGAAGTGCTGCGCCACTATTTCGAGATCGTCGGCATACGCCGCAAGCTGCGCGCCTATTTTCTCGCGAATCGTCCGGATTTGTTCATTGCGGTAGATGCGCCGGATTTCAATCTTGATCTGGAACTTGTGCTCAAGCAGCATGGCATTCCAACCATCCACTACGTCAGTCCCTCGATATGGGCATGGCGCGGTGAGCGTATCCACAAGATCAAACGTGCGGTTTCGCATATGCTCGCGCTGTTTCCGCATGAACCCAGGCTTTACCAGCAAGCCGGCGTGCCGGTGGATTTTGTCGGACACCCGCTTGCCGATATTATTCCAATCCAGCCAAAGCGTGCAGAGATGCGCGAGATGATGCGCATTCCGCTGAATGCAAAAGTGTTCGCATTTCTTCCCGGCAGCCGCCAGAGCGAGGTAAAACATCTCGCGCTCACCTATATCGAAACTGCCAAACTGATCCTGAAAAAATTGCCGGATGCGCGCTTCCTGGTGCCGTTGGCAAGCCGCGAAACGCGGATGATTTTCCAGCAGGTGCTTTTCGATTGCGATGCCCAGGAATTGCCGATCACCTTATTGTTCGGTCATGCGCAGGATGCGATGATTGCCGCCGATGGCGTGTTGGTCGCGTCGGGAACTGCCACGCTGGAAGCAGCCCTGCTCAAGCGGCCGATGGTGATCACCTATCGCATGCCGGCAATCTCATGGTGGCTGATGAAGCGGAAAGGTTACCAACCGTATTACGGTTTGCCCAATATATTGTGCGAGCGCTTCGTCGTGCCGGAACTGATGCAGGAGGATGCGACACCGGAAAATCTTGCGCAGGCACTGCTCAATCTAGTCAATGATGATAAGGTGGTGGCGCAGCTGGAAAAGACTTTCACCGAACTGCATCTGGCGCTGCGCCAGAACACTGCTCAAAAAGCGGCTGCGGCTATCCTGCCTTATTTGCCCAATGGCTAATATCATGCTTATTTGCGGCGTGGACGAAGCCGGGCGAGGCCCGCTGGCCGGTCCGGTCAGCGCGGCGGCGGTGATCCTCGACCCGGATAATCCCATCACAGGTTTGGCCGATTCAAAGAAGCTTTCCGAAAGACAGCGCGATCGACTCGCCCCCGTCATCCGCGAACGCGCGCTGGCATGGGCGGTGGCCTACGCCGACGTGGATGAAATTGACCAGATGAACATCCTGCAAGCCACGCTGCTGGCGATGCGCCGTGCCGTGCTTGCCTTGCACATCCGGCCAAGGCAAGTGCTGGTGGATGGCTTGTATTGCCCGCAGACCGGTATTCCCAGCCGGGCCATCGTGAAGGGCGACAGCAAGGTCGCCGCAATTTCCGCCGCTTCGATCCTGGCGAAGACCGCGCGGGATGCGCTGATGCTGGAGTTGCACCAAGCCTATCCGCACTACGGATTCGCCGACCACAAAGGCTATCCCACCGCAGCACACCTTGCCGCGTTGCGCGAACATGGAGTGTCGATCGTGCATCGCAAAAGTTTCAGGCCGGTGCGTGAACTTTTGTTCCCCCTCGCAGGACAGGGGTAGGGAAAAGAGCTGATTTGATGTATCGTACTGACCAACTAATAACTGTTACCGGATAAATATTATGACCCTGTTTAAACTGATCCATCTGCTCGCCGCCATGTTATGGGTCGGCGGCATGTTCTTCGCCTATGTGGTGCTGCGCCCGGCTGCGGTGGAGGCATTGGAACCGCCGCAGCGTCTGCGCCTTTGGGATGCGGTATTTCGCCGTTTCTTCGTCTGGGTGTGGGGCGCGGTTGCAGCACTCCTGGTCAGCGGTTTGTATCTGGTCTATTTGTTCGGGGGCATGGCACATGTGGGGCTTCACATCCACATCATGCTGACGATGGGTCTGGCGATGATGGTGATCTATGGCTATGTGTTTTTCGCCTGCTATGTGCCGTTCAGCTTGCATGTTGGCAAGCAACGCTGGAAAGAGGCGGGAGAATTGCTGGGCAAAATACGCAAGCTGATTGCCGTGAATCTGGCGCTGGGACTGCTGACCGTGTGCGTGGCGGTGATTGGAGCGTGGGCGTAGGTTGTCATGCGATGCATGAGGATTGGTATAAATCGGCTGTGGTGAGCTGTTGCCCGGTTGATGGCATACCGTCTGTCCGGCACGAACTTGGGCAGCGCATCGATTCTTGAATTTTTGATTTGGGGAACGAGGCTATGGACGAAAAGAACTCTGTCGCTCAACTCAAAAAACGTCTCAATACGGATAGCAACGATATCGATGCGGCGATAGCTCTGGGAAACATCTATTACGACCACGGGGATACCGCACAATCCATACTCTATTATCGGCGTGCGCTGGATATCAATCCCGGTTTGGCCGGTGTGAGGACTGATCTAGGCACGATGTATTGGCGCAATGGCGATGTCAGCCTGGCGGAACAGGCTTTCCGTGAAGCAATTGCCAGTGATCCCGGCTTCGGTCATGCCTACGTGAATCTTGGCCTGTTATTGCATCGTGCCAAGAACGATGTCAGGGAGGCGCGTGCTGTCTGGCAAAAATTGCTGGCGGTTGATCCCGAGCATGATGTGGCAACCAAGGCGCGCGAGTTGCTGCAGGAAACGGCGGCGCTGGTCAACTAATCTCTTCTCAGACACTAACGGGAATGTCGTAATGCAAGACCTGCCCCGTTGTGTTAATGCAAGTAAAAACGATAATCGTCCTCGGCAAAGAAACAAGGCTGGCGGTTATTGCCGCGCTGCACAATGTGCTGTGGCAATCCTGCAAGACTCAGGCGAGAACGGCGTGGTATGGTGTTCTGCGAAAATCAGTATGCTGAAAACAATTCACTCTGACCCCTAGCACTCCCGCCAGTAGAGCGGCTAATCGCTGTGTGTGGATTTCCGGGAAGCTTGTGGCAAGAATGCGGTGTAAGATTGTGATCGTATGCATGGTGGGTTCTCCTTCGCAGTTTGGTCGCTACGAAAGAGACACTAAACCTGCCATGCATGTGCTGTTTTGCTGCGGACACTACGCCCTGGTTTATTGAAATGCAACAGGGTTTTGAGGGGAGACCTCAGACTCCGGTACCTTTGATTTGTGAAGAGTTTCTCCTTCTATATTGACTCGATTATTTGGGCAGGTCTGGATAGATTTGTACTTGCTTCTGATCTTGATACCTTCTCACAGGGCCTTTTGGCACAGAAGCATCTTTAAGCCCCGGATAAATCAGGTACACATAGAGTTGCGATCCTTTGATAAGAAAGTGGATTCTCAGGTTAGTGATATCTTGAGGCAGACGATTTCTTAGATCGACTTTGTCCTGGTAAACACGATGGGTATTCTTGTCGCGCCACTTGACATACAACGTATCCCCGCGCGGCATTACCCCTGAAATATCGTCTGATGGAAAATCTTCCCTTAGCAATACTCGCTCTTTGTCAGCGTGCGTACCGAACTGCGTGCCATCGCCATATTGATAATCCAGCACATCTACGTCAGGACTATCATGACGGGCGTCAAAACTAAAAGAATGATTAACCATGGTTCCTCCCGTTGCAGAAGCCGTCAGGCCAAATAGGAATAATCCAAGTAAGGGACATTTCAATCTTTTCAACTGAAGCCTGTTCATTTGCCCATCTCCGGCGGTTTCGCACTACTCAGCAGCTTCAGGTCTCCAATTGCTTCAGCCTTATTCCGCTCTTTGAGGCTGTCGCCGACAAAGAAAACATTTGCCAGAGGGCCCGTAACGAAATCAAAATGCAAAAACTTTCGCTCCCCGGCCGCGATCTGCACATTCGCTTCCGCCGGCTTGCCAAACGCACCTGTCGTCACTTTGATGATGTGATTGCCAGGGGTGAGTTGCTGCTGCAGATAAGAGCCGTTATAGAGCTCGCCTATTTTGTTTCCATCGATCAGTACCGGCATCGTTTGTCCCTTGGCAAAAAATGCCGATTGGCGATAAACAATCAATTCCGCAGCACCTGAAGGAACATTTTGCAGTCCTGAAAATTTAGCACCCGGCGCAGAAGCGCAGCCCGTCAGAATGTTTCCAATAACAAGGACAAGGATGACCAGTTTCAGTTTTTGATTCATTTATTTTCTCCCATTGATGACGTAGTTGATTTCATTGCCACGAGTACACTGACTTGTGCAATCCACAAGCCTGAATAAATCCCTCAGTTAAACGCTCCAGTGCAAACAGACTTTGCTTGTGCTGTTTATTTCCCATGCTCACCTTCAGTTACTTTTGTTTCCTTCTGTGCGAAGTCCAAAGGTGCCGGAGTCGAACTAGTGTTCGCCGAAATCATCACTACTCGCCCAGCTTCATCCGCCTGATGTAGTGGCAGGTATAACCCCCGCGATTTTTGACCAGATACTTCTGGTGGTATTCCTCGGCGCGCCAGAACTCACGGAACGGCGCGACCTCGGTTACTACCTTCGCGCCCCATTCGCCTGAAGCGTCCACGGTGCGGATGACTTCCTCGGCAACCCGTTTCTGTTCCTCGTCCACGTAAAAGATCGCCGAGCGGTAGGATGTGCCGATGTCGTTGCCTTGGTGGTTCTTCGTGGTCGGGTTGTGCATGCGGAAGAACTCGAACAGCAGGTGGCGGTAGGTCAGTTGATTGGGGTCGAACACCACCCTCAGCGCTTCCGCGTGTCCGTTGTGCCTCTCATACGTCGCGTTCTGCACATCGCCGCCGGTGTAGCCGACCTCGGTTTCCAGCACGCCGGGGATATCCCGTACCAGTTCTTCCATGCCCCAGAAGCAGCCGCCGGCAAGGTAGGCGGTTTGTTGTCCGGTTTGGTCAGCGCTATCCATATTTACCTCGCGGGTTATTCACGGCGCAATTTTTTCATCGCCTGCTGTGCTTCCATCTTGCCTTCGCGTTCCTTCTCGGTGGCGCGCTTGTGGCTTCGACCACTCGCATTGCGAGCTTAACATGCGCTGCACGCATATTATTGATACTTCCATAATTCACGACACCCTTGCCGTCATTGCGAACGAAGTGAAGCAATCCAGTGGTTTGCTGTCCTGGATTGCCGCGTCGGCTTCGCCTCCTCGCAATGACGAAGCATTCTGGATTGCCGCGTCGACTTCGCCTCTGCCGCGCTTCGCTCGCAGCTGAAGCCTTGTTGCAATGACGAGGCATTCTGGATTCCCTGAATTCGCGGGAATGGCGTGCCAGTTTTTTCAATTTCCCCTTACCGCATTCCGCAAGATGTGTCACCGTCATCAACTATGGAAACCTCAATAGCCTGCGCCGAAAGCGCGCGACTTAACTAGCGGCGTTCCTTCTTCATGGCCTGTGCAGCTTCGCGTTTGGAGTCCTTTTCCTTTTCAGTAGCGCGCTTGTGGCTTCGGCCGCGCGCTTAACGTGCGCTATACGCACATAAGCCTGCGCCAGAGCCACTGTCTTAGCGCCGCTCCTTTTTCATGGCCTGCTGAGCTTCGCGCTTAGAATCCTTTTCTTTTTCAGTGGCTCTCTTGTCATGTTGTTTTTTGCCCTTGGCGAGGCCGATTTCCAGTTTGACACGGCCATTCTTGTAGTGCATGTCCAGCGGCATCAGGGTGTAGCCGGCGCGCTGTACTTTGCCGATGATCCTGTCGATTTCCAGTTTGTGCAGCAACAGCTTACGGGTGCGTACCGGATCGGGGTGGATGTGCGTGGAAGCATTCAGCAACGGGCTGATGTGCGAGCCGAGCAAATACAATGCGCCGTCCTTTACCGTGACATAGGCTTCCTTGAGCTGCGCCCGTCCGGCGCGGATGGCCTTGACTTCCCAGCCCTCCAGCATGATGCCGGCCTCGTATTTATCCTCGATGAAGTACTCGTGATAGGCTTTTTTGTTCTGGATGATGCTCATATCAGGTGAGTTTTGCAGTGTGATAGGCTATTCTACCAGCCTTTGGAATAGCGGCTCCCCGATCAGCAATGGCGTTAGTGGAAAAAACAGTGTTAGTGGCGCACAGCGCAGAGCAGATGTTCAACTTGGTGGATCGGGTGGAAGATTATCCAAGGTTTTTGCCGTGGTGCGGGGGGGCAAGTGTCACTGAGCTCGATGAAAACAGGGTACATGCCACGGTGCACATCGATTATCTCCACCTCAAGCAGAGTTTTACCACCGAGAACGTGCGCACGCCGCCTTATCAAATAGACATGACTTTGCAGCATGGCCCGTTCAAACATCTGGACGGCAGTTGGCGATTTATCCCATTGAGCGACTCAGCCTGTAAAATAGAGTTTTCCCTGCGCTATGAATTTTCCAGCAGGTTGCTGGAAAAAATGGTCGGGCCGGTGTTTCATTACATTGCGAACAGTTTCGTGGATGCATTCATCCATGAAGCTGAAAAGGCTTATGCGAACAAATGAGTGACATGATCAGTATAGAAGTTGTGTATGCACTGCCTGACGAGCAAATCCTGCTCAGGCAGTCTGTGCCGGCCGGAACGACCGTGGCCGAGGCTGTGCTAGCCAGCGGCATGCTGGACAAGCATGCCGAGATCGACCTGGCCGGCAACAAGCTGGGCATATTCGGCAAGCTGACCAAAGCGGATGCCGTGGTGCGCGACAAGGATCGCATCGAGATTTACCGTCCCCTGATCGCCGATCCCAAGGGAGTGCGCCGCAAGCGTGCCGAAGAGGGCAAGGTCATGAAAAAGGGCGGCGGCGCTGCCGCAGAAGCCTGATGCTGGATTACGACCTGCATTGCCATTCCAACATTTCCGATGGCACGCTTACGCCTGCAGAATTGGTGAATCGTGCTGCCGGGCGCGGCGTGAAGGTGATGGCGCTGACCGATCACGATGACGTGGATGGCCTGGATGAGGCACGCGCCACCGCCGCGCAGCAGGGAATGGCTTTTATCAACGGCGTGGAAGTATCCGTGTCGTGGCGTACCCACACCCTGCATATTGTCGGACTGAATATAGCCCCGGACTACCCTCCGCTGGCCGAAGGCTTGCGCATTGTTCGCAGCGGACGCGGTGAGCGTGCAAAAAAAATGTCCGATGCGTTGGCCAAGGCCGGTATCGGCGGAGTACTCGAAGGCGCATACCATTTTGCCAGCAACCCAAACATGATAAGCCGTACCCACTTTGCCCGCTATCTGGTCGAATCGGGGCATTGCAAGGACGTGAAAAGCGTGTTCAACCGCTATCTGGTGAAAGGCAAGCCGGGTTACGTGTCCCATAAATGGGCGGATCTGGCTGATGCGGTCGGGTGGATACGCGGCAGCGGCGGTATTGCAGTCCTTGCCCATCCCGGCCGGTATATGTCGGGGCGCGTCGGTATGGGCAAGAAGACCATGCACGAATTGCTGGCCGAGTTCGTCGAGCTTGGCGGGCAGGGCATCGAGGTCGTGACCGGCAGCCATACCCCCGAACAATATGCCGAGTTTGCGCGCTATGCCGAAGAATTCAATTTGCTGGCCTCGTGCGGTTCGGATTTTCACGGGCCGGGCGAGAGTTATCGAGATATGGGGCGGCTGCCGGATTTTCCGCTGGGTTGTCGCCCGGTTTGGCAGGCATGGGAAAATGACAGGCCAGAGAAAGTGACCTGATGTCCCAGTTTTTTACCATCCATCCCGACAACCCAAACCCGCGCCTGATACGCCAAGCGGCTGAAGTGCTGCGCGACGGCGGTGTCGTGGTGTACCCCACTGATTCCTGCTATGCGCTGGGATGTCATCTCGACGACAAGGATGCAGTGACGCGTATAAGACAGCTCCGCAAGCTGGACGAACAACATCATCTCACTTTGATGTGCCGCGACCTGTCGGAAATTTCCCGCTACGCACAGGTGGACAACTCAAAATTTCGCCTGCTGAAAAACAACACACCGGGCAGCTACACTTTTATCCTGAAGGCCACCAAGGAGGTGCCGAAACGCCTGCAGCATCCCAAGCGCAGCACCATCGGCATCCGGGTTCCCGATCATCGGGTGGCGCTTGCATTGTTGGAAGAACTGGGCGAGCCAATGTGCAGCTCCACATTGATACTGCCCGATGAAGAGGGACCGTTGAATGATGCCGGACACATACGCGACCTGCTGGAAAAACAAGTTGAACTGGTGATCGACGGGGGGGCGGTGGGTGTGGATTTCACCACTGTGATCGATCTGACCGGCGATATACCGGTATTGCTGCGTCGCGGCAAGGGCGATGTAGCCCCGTTCGGAATTGAAGATTGATTAAACTGACAGGAACCCGATGCAAATTGAACAGCTGATACAAACCGTCGCCATTGGTGCCATTCCGGTGCTGTTCGCCATCACCCTGCACGAGGCGGCGCATGGCTACGTGGCGAGACATTTCGGCGACATGACCGCCGATAAGGCGGGGCGCATCAGCCTCAATCCGCTGCATCATATCGATCCGGTCGGCACGATATTGCTGCCGTTGCTCACCCTTTGGATGGGCGGTATTCTGTTCGGCTGGGCCAAGCCGGTGCCGGTCAATTTCGCCGCGCTGCGCCATCCCAAGAAAGATATGCTGTGGGTCGCAATCGCGGGACCGGCTTCGAATCTGGTCATGGCACTGGGTTGGGCATTAGTCTATAAGATGGGGCTGATGTTTCCGGAGAATTATTTTGCCGGGCCGCTGCTTGGAATGGCACAGATCGGAATTCAAATTAATGTGGTATTGATGGTGCTGAACCTGTTGCCGCTGCCGCCACTGGATGGCGGACGCGTTGCAGTCAGCCTGTTGCCGCATCGACAGGCATTCCAGCTGGCTAAGGTCGAGCCTTACGGCATGTTCATTCTGATCTTTCTGGCAGTTACACCAGTGTTGGGTTTGATACTCTTGCCGCCGGTGAATCTGATGTTTAAACTGATTTTGTTGATATTTGGGATTTAATCATGTTTGCTGATCGTGTTTTATCGGGAATGCGTCCCACCGGAAGTTTGCATCTGGGGCATTACCACGGGGTGCTCAAGAATTGGGTACAGATGCAGAACGAATACGAATGCCTGTTCTTCGCGGCCGACTGGCACGCGCTGACCACGCATTACGATACGCCCCAAGTCATCGAACAGAGTGTGTGGGACATGGTGGTGGACTGGCTTGCCGCCGGAGTCAACCCGGCACGCGCCACACTGTTCATTCAATCCAGGGTGCCCGAGCATGCGGAACTGCATTTGTTGTTGTCGATGATCACCCCGCTGGGTTGGCTCGAGCGCATGCCGACCTACAAGGACCAGCAGGAAAAGCTGACCAGCAAGGATCTTTCCACATATGGCTTTCTCGGCTATCCGTTGTTGATGAGCGCGGATGTACTGATCTACCGTGCCACGCAGGTGCCGGTGGGTGAAGACCAGGTGCCGCATATCGAATTCACCCGCGAGATCGCGCGACGCTTCAATCACATTTACGGACGGGAGCCGGGTTTCGAGGAGAAAGCCGAAGCCGCAGTCAAAAAACTCGGCAGCAAAAGAGCCAAGCTGTATAACGAACTGCGCACCCGTTTTCAGGAGCAGGGCGACGATGAGGCAATCGAGTCCGCCAAAGCCTTGCTGGACGAGCAGCAGAGCCTGAGCCATGGCGACCGCGAACGGCTGTTCGGTTATCTGGAAGGCGGCGGCAAGATGATCCTGTCCGAACCGCAAGCCATGCTTACCGCCGCCTCAAAGATGCCGGGTCTGGATGGGCAGAAGATGTCCAAGTCCTACAACAACACCATCACCTTGCGCGAAGATGAAGCCAGCGTGAACAAGAAGATCCGTACCATGCCGACCGACCCGGCCCGTGTCCGCCGCAGCGATCCGGGCGATCCCGACAAGTGTCCGGTGTGGCCGCTGCACCTGGTTTATTCTAACGAGCAAACCCGGGAGTGGGTGATGAAGGGCTGCAAGAGCGCGGGGATAGGCTGCATCGAATGCAAACAGCCGGTGATAGACGCGGTGCTGGAGGAACAACGCCCGATGCGCGAACGCGCGCAACAGTATCTGGATGACCCTGCGCTGGTGCGCAACATCATCGCGGACGGATGTGAGAAGGCGCGCAAACTGGCCGCGGAAACCATGCGCGATGTGCGCGAGGCGATGGGGCTGGGATATAGCTGACCGAAGATGCCAGGAACGATGACAGATACGAAAAAGCCAGCGGTTCCTTATGCGCATATCCACGGTGAACCGCTGCTGGAGTTGCCGCAGGACTTGTATATTCCACCGGACGCGCTGGAACTGGTGCTGGAAACCTTTCAGGGACCGCTGGATTTGCTGCTGTACCTGATCCGCAAGCACAACCTCGACGTGCTTGATATCCCGATGGCGGAATTGACCCGCCAGTACATCAGCTACATCGAGATGATGCAGAAACATCGCCTGGAACTGGCGGCGGATTATTTGCTGATGGCGGCGGTGCTGATCGAGATCAAGTCGCGCATGTTGTTGCCGCGTCCGCCCAGGGCCAGCGAAGAAGGCGACGAAGACCCGCGCGCCGAATTGATGCGCCGCTTGCTGGAATACGAGCAAATGAAACTCGCCGCGCAAAAGCTCAACGAAATGCCGCAAGCCGGACGCGATTTCGAACTCGTGCAGGTATTGATCGAAAACACCGTGCGCGAACGCCTGCCCGAAGTTAGTGTGGAAGATTTGCGGCTGGCCTGGCTGGGGCTGTTGGCGCGTGCCAAATTGAACACGCATCACAAGGTGCGGCGCGAGCAACTGTCGGTACGCGAGCAGATGACGCACATCCTGCGCTGTTTGCAGGGCGGCGAGTTCGTCGAGTTCGGTAAACTGTTCGACGCGGAAAGCGGCGTACCGAAAATGATCGTCACCTTTATTGCGATCCTTGAACTGGCCAAGGAATATCTGGTTGAAATCCAACAAAGTGAAACATTGGGGAATATCTATGTCCGAACTAGCCGAGCAATTACCGCAGAGTGATTCATCAGTAACGCCGGGTGAAGGATTGCCAGACATGGAGCAACTCAAGCACGTGCTGGAAACCGCGCTGCTGACCGCCGCCGAACCGCTACCCGTATCAGAGCTGAAAAAGCTCAGCGACGCGCCAATTGATAATCGCCAGATCGAAGCACTGCTCGAAGAACTCGCGCAATCCTGGCAAGGGCGCGGCGTGGAGCTGGGCCGCGTCGCGAGCGGATGGCGGTTCAGGGCAAAACCGGAGATGCAGCAGTATCTCGACCGGCTCAATCCGCAAAAAACGCCGCGCTATTCGCGTGCGGTGCTGGAAACGCTCGCCATCATCGCTTACCATCAACCCGTCACCCGCGGCGACATCGAGGAGATCCGTGGCGTCGCGGTTTCCTCGCAAATCCTCAAAACGCTGGAAACGCGCGGCTGGGTGGAAGTGGTCGGTACACGCGACGCCCCCGGAAAACCCGAATTGTTCGCCACCACCAGGCAACTGCTGGACGATCTCAATCTGCGCGCTTTGCAAGAACTGCCATCGTTGCAGGAAATCGGCGCGTTGCTGGAGCAGGATACGGCTGCTCCGGCATAGAGGCAGTTGAGGAATGAAGTCGATTCAGTCCCGCGACAATCCTTTCTACAAGGAACTCGCCAAACTCCCGGGTTCGGCCCGGCAGCGCAACAAATCCGGCCGGACTTTGCTGGATGGCACGCATTTGCTGGCAGCATATCTGGATAGCGACAATCAGCCGCAACACATTTTGCTGAACTCCGCGGCGTTGCGAGACGAAGAAATTATCCGATTGTTGCAACGTGTAAAAGACGTACCCGTGACGCTGCTGGAAGACAAATTGTTTGCCGGGCTCAGCGAACTGAAAACACCGTCCGGCATCCTATCCTTGATCGACATTCCCGAGCCCCCGCAAGGGGGACGCCGAGCCGATGGTTCGACCCTTGCGCAGTCGGACCTGCCGATTGCGCAAAGCCGTTTTGCTTTGCTGCTGGAGGATATTCAGGATCCGGGCAATCTGGGTTCGATGTTGCGTTCTGCGGCGGCGGCGGGATGTGATGCAGTGTTCCTGTCACCGGGCTGCGCTGATGCATGGTCGCCAAAAGTGCTGCGCGCGGCGATGGGCGGACATTTCTCATTGTGCATTCACGAACAGCAGGATTTGCCGGGCGTGGCTAAAGCGTTTTGCGAGCAGCCGCTACGCGGCTTGCCTGCTTACCCCTCTGCCCGACAATTACTGGCAACCAGTCTGCATGCCAGGCTCAGCCTGTACGATTGCGATCTGCGCGGTAATGTCGCATTTATGGTTGGCAATGAAGGGGCAGGGTTGTCCGACGATTTGCTGCGACTCGCCACACAAAAAATCACGATCCCGATGCGTAATAAAGTCGAATCGCTGAATGCCGCGGCAGCAACGGCGATTTGCCTGTTTGAAGCGGTGCGGCAGCGCCATGCAGGGTAGCTAACTGTCCTTTCCGGCTTGCATTGCAGTTTTCACCGTGCTTGCCCTCCTTCCGCAGTATGTCGCCGGCATTAAACTCCTTGACCTGTAAGCCTATTTCGCTATAATGCGCCCCCCTGTGAGTCTAAGCCTGTAAATTTGTTACAGGCAGCTCACTTACCTTGCTCCACCGCACCGCAAGCGGGGAGCTTTAACCACAAGGAGAAGTAATGCGACATTACGAAATCGTCTTTATTGTGCATCCCGATCAAAGCGAGCAAGTGCCCGCGATGGTCGAGCGTTATCGCACACTGGTCACCACCAATGGTGGCCATATCCACCGTCTGGAAGACTGGGGCCGCCGTCAGTTGGCTTACCCTATCCAAAAGATCCACAAGGCGCATTATGTGCTGATGAATATCGAATGCAATCAGACAACCCTGGACGAATTGGAGCACGCATTCCGCTTCAACGATGCGGTATTGCGTCACCTGACCGTCAAGACCAAGGCTGCCGTTGTTGAGCCGTCTGCAATGATGAAGGAAGAAAAGCCCCGTGCCATGCAGACTGAAAGCAGCACCGCACCAGTTTCTGCTCCGGCTCCTGCGGCAGAAAACTCGGCAGCAGTTTAATTTGATTGGCAATTGGCGCGTAATCAGGTTGTCATCAGCGGCGAGTTGATCGCACTGGAAAGTTTGCGTTATACCCCGGCTGGCGTGGCGAGAGTGGCACTGACGTTAAGTCATAACTCGCAGCAGCCGGAAGCAAATGGTTTACGGCAGGTACAGTGTGAAGTGAATGCGCTGGCATTTGCCGAGGTGGCAGATAAGGTCGCCCGGTTTGCGGTAGGACAGAACGTTAAAGTGCGCGGGTTTTTAGCCCGGCAAGGCATCCGCAGCAGGCAACTGGTTTTGCATATAAACGACATAATTTTGGAATAAGGAAATATCATGGCTCGTCCATCAGACAAAAAGAAAGATGACAAGAACAAGCGTTCTTCCCGCAACAATCTGTTCAAGCGCCGCAAGTTCTGCCGCTTCACAGTCGAGAAGATCCTCGAAGTGGATTACAAGGACATCAACATCCTCAAGGAATTCATCTCCGAGAACGGCAAACTGATCCCGGCACGCATCACCGGCACCAAGACACGCTATCAGCGCCAACTGAGCACCGCCGTTAAACGCGCGCGCTTCCTGGCTTTGATGCCTTACACTGACCTGCATTAAGGAACCCGGACATGCAAATAATATTGATGGAAAAAGTGGCCAACCTGGGCCAATTGGGTGAAGTGGTCAAGGTCAAAAACGGCTTCGCGCGCAACTTTTTGATACCGCAAGGCAAGGCCAAACGCGCAACTGCCGCCAACATGGCTGAGTTTGAAGTGCGTCGCGCCGAGCTCGAAGCGGCCGACAAGGTCAAGCTGGCCGAAGCACAGGCACGCGGCGAAAAGCTGGCGGGTCTGACCGTGCAGATCGTGCAAAAAGCCGGCGTGGACGGCAAGCTGTTCGGTTCGGTCACCAATGCCGATATTGTGGAAGCGCTGACTGCACAAGGCTTTGACGTTGAAAAATCGCAAGTGCGTATGCCAGAAGGCCACCTCAAGCAGATCGGCGACCATCCCGTCAACATCGCGCTGCATACCGATGTGGTGGTGGGGATAACCGTTTCGGTGCTCGGCGAACAATAATTCGTCGCGGTATCAATGGCACAAAAAGGACTGGCAACAGTCCTTTTTTGTTTTCAGGCTGTTGCCTTTACAAGGTAAAATACCTTTCGCTTGAGCCCCTGTGAATTTAACCCCATGCAAAACTTTTCCAACGCCGACGCACAGCTCGACCAGATCAAATTGCCGCCCCATTCGGTGGAGGCCGAGCAATCGGTGCTGGGCGGTTTGTTGCTGGAAGCGACTGCGCTGGACAAGATTACCGACCTGGTACAGCCTGACGATTTCTATCGCCAGGAACATCGTTTGATCTTCCGCCAGATCGTGCGGCTGAGCGAGCAGGCGAAACCGGTGGATGTAATCACCGTGGCCGAGGCATTGGAGATCGCCGGTGAACTGGACAAGGTGGGCGGCTTGCCTTATCTGGGCGGCCTGGCGCAGAACGTGCCGTCGGCCGCCAACATCCGCCGCTACGGCGAGATCGTGCGCGAGCGCTCCATCATGCGCAAGCTTGCGGAAGTCGGCAGCGACATCGCCAGCAGCGCCTATAACCCGACCGGACGCGATGCTGCGCAATTGCTGGATGAAGCGGAAAGCAAAGTGTTCGAGATCGCAGAGGCAGGATCGAAAGGAAAGCAGGGATTTCTTCCCATGCCGCCATTGTTGACGCAAGTAGTGGAACGCATCGAGACCCTGTACGCGCGCGACAATACCAGTGATGTGACCGGAATCGCGACCGGATTTACCGATCTGGACCGCAAGACTTCCGGCTTGCATCCCGGCGATCTGGTCATAATTGCCGGCCGCCCCAGCATGGGCAAGACCGCGCTTGCGATCAACATCGCCGAGAACGTGGCCCTGGACAGCAATCTGCCGGTGGCAATCTTCAGTATGGAAATGGGCGCGACGCAATTGGTGATGCGTATGATCGGCTCGGTAGGCAAACTCAATCAACAGGATCTGCGCACCGGTAAATTGCAGGATGACGATTGGGGAAGGCTGACGCAAGCGCTCGGCAAGCTGAATGATGCACCCATCCACATCGACGAAAGCGCCGCGCTGTCCTCCCTGGACCTGCGCGCGCGTTCGCGTCGCCTGCATCGCCAGAACAACGGACTGGGTTTGATCGTGGTCGACTATTTGCAGCTGATGAGCTCCAACGTGGGCAAGGCCAGCGAAAACCGCGCCACCGAAATCTCGGAAATTTCACGCTCCCTAAAGGCATTGGCGAAGGAATTGCAAGTGCCGGTTATCGCGCTGTCGCAGTTAAACCGCAGCCTGGAACAACGTACTGACAAGCGGCCGGTAATGTCCGATCTCCGCGAATCCGGCGCGATCGAGCAGGATGCCGACCTGATCCTGTTCATCTACCGCGATGAGGTCTATAACAGCGACTCTCCCAGTCAAGGCAAAGCCGAGATCATCATCGGCAAGCAGCGTAACGGCCCGATCGGCAAAGTCGAGTTGGCGTTCCGTGGCGAATACACGCGTTTCGATAATCTCGCTTCTGGTAGTTATTAAACCGGTTTTGGGTTGCTGATGACCCGATGGTTTAGGATGGCAATCGTTAAAGAAGTAGACTACATTTGCCCGTTTTTAGCATTACGCAACCATGGCACGCCGCAACCACTACCACGTCTATGTGATCGAACTGTCAAAAGACGTTCTGTACAAAGGCCGTTTCAAGAAAGCCAACCCCGACTACGTCACCGGAAAACCCTGCGTTTACGTCGGGATGACGGGTTTGGATCCCGATGTGCGTTTCGACAAACACAAGGCGGGAATCCAGTCCAACCGCTACGTACTGGAATTCGGATTGCGCTTATTGCCCGAACTTTACGAAGTGTATAACCCGATGCCCTACGAGGGTGCGCGCGACATGGAAGTGGAATTGGCGATAGGGTTGCGTGAAGCAGGATATGGGGTGTGGCAAGCCTGAGTATGTGGCTGCCGGAAACATTGCATGTCACGTGTTTTCGTTTGAAGCACGATAGCCTTTCGGGTACAATGCGAACCCTGTAATAGGCGCGTAGCTCAGCTGGTTAGAGCACTTGGTCGACATCCAAGGGGTCGTTGGTTCGAGTCCAATCGTGCCTACCAAGAATACAATGGGTTAGATCAGAAACGGTCTAGCCCGTTTTTCTTTTGATGGTGATTTTTACCATCAAGCTGCTACCTTCGAATCATTGCATGGCTGAGATTGACCCGACTGCCTTCATTATTGATGGGGTTTAATGCCTCCATTCCAGCCCTTTGCACTTCGACAAAACTGATGGTCAGTATCTAATAGTTATATCTTGATACCAGGCATAACTAATAAATCATCAATTTATACTGCTTTTCAGACCTTCAGTATCTCCCTGTAGCAAATACGCTAAGCACTTACCGCAAATGACTTCCCGCTTGCTTTGGCCCTATGCATAGCATTTTCAGCCTTATCAAAAACTTCTGAAATTGATACCGGCGGCATTTCAAAAGAGGCATAACCGGTGCTAGTCGACAAAGGGAGTGATGCATCTTCCATCTGTTTGGAAATCTTCAGGGAAAGCTGCTTGCAGAACGACTCGCATTCCTCCGTATTAGTATTCGGCATCAGGATTGCGAATTCATCCCCGCCAATCCGTGCAGGCGTGTCAAATTGCCGTATATTTTCTTTAATAACACGGGCGATAAGTTTAATAGCTTTGTCACCGGCAGCGTATCCTCTGGTTTCGTTCAATTCCTTGAGTTTGTTGAGGTCGATATATGCAAAAGAAAAGACTGCTTTTTTTTGCCTTTGTCGATCGATTTCGATATCCGTGATGACCTCAAAGCTAAGTCGATTGCGCAACCCGGACAAACTATCGAAGGAAGAAAGCTGTTCGACCTCGATAAAGTTTATCCGCGCGATTCTGGCCAGGAATACGATTGCGATGTCTGACCCCACAACCATGATTGCAAGAGCGATCTTCGAGGATAACGGGATGTCATCATTCACCAGGTTCAAGCCCTGCAGCAATAGCGCCAATCCGATCGCCACGCTGATCAGTTTGATTCGTTCACAATGCAGGGTGATCACGATCAGGGGAAAGATATAAAGCAGGTTCATCTGGATGGTGGGGGGCATCAACATGTCGATGATCGAAACAACCAGCATTGTGACCATTGCGAAATAGCTGCCATGGGTTGCGATTTTCCGCGAGAAACGCCGCGGGGAAACCACGCTCTTCAGGCGTTTGAATCTGACGTTGGACGCGAGAGGTTGATCCGGGCCAATATGGGTATGCAGCAATGCAGAAAGGCATGAACGCAAATCATTTGCCAGGTCATTGGCATTTCTGTAGCGAGCATCGGGAGTTTTTGCAAGACACTTGTATATGACCGTATCCAGCGCTTCTGAAATTCCGGGGTTTAATGAACTGGGTTTTTCCGGGACAACACTGACAATCTGGTTCTTGAGCAAACTGATGTTTTCCTCAGAAAAGGGCAATCGATCAGTCAGCATGTAATATAAAACAACGCCGAGTGAAAAAATATCCGAGCGAGCGTCCATTGGTTTACCCTGGATTTGTTCGGGCGACATGAACGGGGGTGTTCCATATATCCCGTCGTCTTGCTTGCCTTCGATCGAGGAAGCCATTTTCGCGATACCGAAGTCAGCGATTTTTACAAGATTGTCACCCAGAACCATGACGTTTGAGGGTTTGATATCGCCATGCACGACCCCTCTTTGATGTGCATACGACAATCCTGCAGCTACTTGAATTGCAATGTTAAGGGCATCTGTAACGAGCAGGCGTCCTTTGCCATAAATAAGCTCCTGTAATTCTCGACCCTCCATCAGCTCCATAGCGATGTAGGCCACGTCGCCACTTTCCCCCAGGTCGTAAATAGTAACTATGTTCGGATGGTTCAAGTGTCCCGCCGCCTTAGCCTCCTGATAGAACCTCGCTTCGTATTCCGCCCTTTCGATCTCGGACAAGGCTTGAAGCCTTATGGTTTTGATTGCGACGAATCGCTCAATTAACGGGTCATAGGCTTTGTAAACAATGCCCATGGCGCCTCGGCCTAACTCTTCTACAATCTCATATCGTCCGAGATGACTTATCATTTTTTAATTTCTACATTTCCGGAAATGGCATTTTGTGTTGAAAAACTATTTTTTGCAGCTCGAAAATTTGTACTTCAAAAAACTGATTTCATAAAATGCTCTACAAGCCACCGATACTGTTCGGTTAATGGTTTGATGACCCCCATAATTCCGTCTGAGATCGCGCTGAAAGATTTTTTCAATACAATAGGCACATAGCAGCCTCTCAAAATAATATCAGCAAAGGCACAAAAGCGATGCTCTTGTGCAAGTTCTTGTTGCAGATTTGCGATGCAAGGCTGGGGTGACTTTTTGGTGACTTGAGGGGTGAATACAAAACGAATACTTTAGGGTGTGCTGCCGATGTCGTCCCTTGAAAAACTTTGGCTATGGTTCGGGTCACAAGGCGGTTCTTTGGGGGAAGTGTCCATGTGTTCGTCGTCGTTTTGCTGACGCGGACGCTTGATTTTGCCGGAAGCAAAGCTCTCAATCATCTCGTGTCTGCCAATTCGTGGCAGGATAATTCGATGTGGAAAATAAAGCCGCTTCTGGCCGATATTTTCTTGAAGCAATTGTTGTCCGCAGTGTTATCCACCTTTCCGGGCCAGAGTTATTATTCTGGTCCGGAAAGGTGGAAATATCGCATTTACTGCAACTGAAGTGCATTAGCGAAGCTGATTGTCATCGCTGCTGCTTTGCGATTGTTGTTCGACAGTGAACAGCACCGCGGCTTTGACCCTTGATGACAAGTTGAGTTTGGTCAGGATATGACGCACATGCTGTTTTACGGTGTCATAGCTGATGGAAAGTGTTTGCGCGATGGCTTTGTTGCTTTCTCCGCGCGACAGCAGCTGCAGTATCTCGCGCTCGCGATCGGTGAGCAGCTTGAGAGAGTTCTTCGGTTCATCTCCCGGTTGATCGCCGCGCAGCATCTCGATCATTTTGATCGTCATGGTGGGAGCGACGACCAGTTCTCCGGCCGCGACCCGCCGGATGGCATCAACCACATCTTCCGGCGCCATGTCCTTGAGCAGATAGCCACGCACGCCTGCGCGTATCGCGTTTGCCAGATCGGTTTCAGAATCGCTCATGGTCAGAATGACGGCAGGCGTAGAACAACCTTCCTTGCGAACCTGATCTAGCATGGCCAACCCATCCAGCGGCTTCATGCGCAAATCCATCACCAAAAGATCGGGTGCTTCATTCAATAACACACGCAATCCCTCGATACTGCCGGTAGCGCCAAGGACAGAAAAGCCATAGCAATTGGCTAGCAGTTCACTCAATCCGCTGCGGCACAGGTTTTGATCGTCTACCAGAACAACTTTTAACTTCTCATTCATTCACTTCTCTCCAGTCTGACATCGGCTCAGGGAAAAATAACCGCACACGAGTGCCGAAACCCTCAGAACTTTCAACATTAATTTCACCACCGATACGTTGTGCACGTTCGCGCATGATCCTCATGCCATAGTGTCCTTCAACGGGCGTAAAGGTGCAACCACCGCTGCCGTTATCATCAATGGTGAATACATAGTAATTGTCGGATCGATCGACCACCATGCGGGCATGAGTCGCTCCCGAATGTGTGGCGATGTTAGCAAGGGCTTCCTGCACTATATGGGACACCTGGATTTCATATTCAAGCGGTAATTCGAGATTGGCTACCAGATTGATATATTCGAGCTCAATGTCATTTCGGTGACGGAATTCTTCGGCAATGGCCTGCAGGGCATGCAGAAGTCCGGATGGGTCCACCGAGCAGCGGAAATCCGTAATCAATTCCCGAACGGTTTTTTGGCTGCTTTCCAAAGCATCGTCGATATCGTGCGCGTATTTGGTGACCATGCTCATATTCAGCGTACGTATGGATTCAAGCAGCAAGCTCGTGCGTATCCGGGTATATGCCAGCGATTGCGCCAGGGAATCATGAATCTCGTTGGCAATAGATTGCCGCTCGGCGATCAACTCGGATCGCTTGACCTCGCGAGTTGATTGGTTATGTTCGATGAGGGTGCTAAGCAGGTCTGCGAATGACAGAACAGTTTTAGAAATATTCTCAAACGGTCCCTGTGGTTCGCAGAAAAACAGGGTGATCATTCCAATAGGCTTTTTCGATGGGTTATGGCTTTCAATCGGTGCAGTGATCAACGATTTAATCTGGCAACCCACATTGCGGCAATCCAGCCGTTTCTTGCACGAGCTCAGGTCGGTAGTATAAATACCCCGGCCGATGGCTGCTTTGCAGCTTGTTTCACAATTCAGTTCGAGGTCGCCGCCGAGCTTGAGCAACTCCGCTGGCAAGCCGACTGAGCTGAATAATTGATGGGTTTGGCCATGTGTGGGAAGTATACGAGCTACCCCGGAGGCCGCATTTACATTGCTGATAAGGGTTTCGAGCAGTTTTTCAACAACAGGTTTGAAATCGCCCGCACGGGAGGCCGCAAGTTCAAGTGTTTCACTTGTTGCGATATCCTCGCCATTTTCGGGGGGGGTGAAATGAAAATCATCGGCCCACGAAAAATCATCGTGTTCAGAATTCTTCAAACTGTTTGCTTTCTTACCCATAAATTTTACAATGCGATTTATTAAATGCCTTTGTACCTAACAATGGTGGGCAGGCTGATTCAGGATTGCGAAATTTCGTATAAAATTTGCCGAACCTTCGCGCATATCAGAAGCGATACAGATTACTACTTGTAGTTCAATTTGGCACGTATA